>Ga0209337_1000012_pt1 | contig 294387 bp, 239 predicted proteins | sample LinPmetageLP53_FD_184044 | JGI IMG/M metagenome (GOLD analysis project Ga0209337, IMG submission 184044) | Marine viral communities from the Pacific Ocean - LP-53 (SPAdes) (version 2) | ecosystem: Environmental > Aquatic > Marine > Oceanic | place: Pacific Ocean | collected 2010-02-08 | reverse complement strand
GTGATATCAGCCGTTACTTGATGGATTACTACAATTGGCAACGGCCGCACACATTCAATAACGGGCTGGCTCCTGCAAAAGCGGAGAGCCAACCTATTTTACAGTCCGGAATTAGTTGACCACTACAACGGGAACGTTAGCACTCACATGGCGCTCACCATAATAGTTGTTCGCCACGATATGGTTGCCCTGAGTTTTTTCACTATACCCCTGCGCTAATTCTGCAAATAATTCGCTGTTGTTAAACTTCAGCCAATGATCATACCCAGCATAAATATACGGCATATCTGTAATGCCGAAAGGCGGATAAAGCTGGGCAATGAAACTGGTCCCCGTGTAGATAATATCCACACTGCCCAAGCGCAAGCTCTCATTTAAAGCCGCTTCTTTACCCAAAATTGACACTGGAAACACATCAATGTCATAACGCCCGTCGGTGCGCTGCTTTATCTGCTCGCTGGCCCACATCGCCCATTTGTGCAGAGGCTCGCTAGTTTCATAAACATGCCCCCAATACAACTTCTCGGGTTTGGCGTGTAAAGCGGATGGCAGTAACAACAAAAAACACAACACGTAACGCAACAACATTATTTGGGCCGACAAGAAAAACGATAATTATTATTAGTTAATTGTTAACAATTGTAAAGGCAATGTTATTTCCTTCTCGCAGTTGACGTGAATCTCTAACCAATAAAGTAAATGCAATGAAGCAGAAAAATCTACGTTAACTGTTACTCGCTACTTACTTTGACGTTGAGCAATAATTAGAAATTTGTTAGCCAATGGAAACAATCAATTGAATCTGGCTATGAGGAGTATGTGGATAAATAAAGAGGCGGGTGTTTCCAGCCTCTTTATTACCGCTAAAGATACGTGGGCTATTTTATCTGCTTAGCGTTGCCAATAACGCAACGCACCCAGTGTTTTTACAAAGGATTTGGCGCTAATGTCATTTAGATCGATCCAGCCTTTGTCCTCTTTATCAGCAAGCCCCGCCGCTTCGAACAATGGCATAGCCGATGGCGTATAGCCGATGAACTTCATGTGGGCATGGGCATCGGTAACAAAGTCTTTCGCTTCAGGGACTTTCGCCAATGATTTGGCTCCCTCCTCGGTGACAAGCACGAGCACTGCATCATATAACACCGAAGGCCCCCCGTTAATTACTTGTTGGGCACTGATACGCTTACCTTCACTGCATGTCACACCGCCAACCTGTGGCGCTATCACCTCATGATTCGCGCCTAGCGCTTTCAATGCATCTGTTACCTTATTAAAGATTGCGGCGTCCACGCCATCAGAGACTAATATACCCAACTTGCGCCCTTTGAAGGTATGGGTACCGTTTTTCAAAATACTCAATGCGTCCGACACCGGCAGATCATCCCGAGTCTTCATTGCTGCTTCTGCCGCCTGAGGCATATTCTCCAAGCCCAGACCATCGGCAACCTTTTTCGCTAGGGTTTCATCAATGTTTAACAGATGTGAAACCATTCGCTCACGTATAGCCAAATGCTCAACTTTTGATAACTCAAATACCAGCGCATTTTGTATATGCCCTTGCTCTATATCTGTTTGGCTAATATAGAACTGGCGCGCTTGGCTGTAATGGTCCGCAAAGGTTTCAGAACGATAGCGCAATTTATCACCGCTCACTTGCTCAGATGAACTCTGGTAACCGTGAGCCGGGCATGCCCGTGGATTGTGCTCTCCTCCTTCCCATGAATTAGGCTCATAGTTAACCCGCCCTTTGGGGTTTTGCATGGCCATATGTCCGTCTTGTTGGAAATGACGCATTGGGCATTTAGGTGCATTAACTGGGATATGGGTGAAATTTGGCCCACCGAGGCGCTTAATTTGCGTATCTAGATAAGAAAAGTTCCGCCCCTGCAACAGAGGATCAGGCGTAAAGTCCAAACCAGGTACAATATTTTGCGTGCAAAAAGCGACTTGTTCCGTTTCAGCAAAAAAGTTGTCTACAACCCTATCCAACACCATTCGACCAACTATTTTTACCGGTACCTGTTCTTCAGGGATAAGTTTGGTCGCATCAAAAACATCAAACTCAAAATCATCTGCAAATTTTTGGTCAAAGACTTGTACACCTAATTCCCATTCTGGATAGTCCCCTTCTCCAATCGCCTGCCACATGTCCCGACGGTGAAAATCAGGATCGGCTCCGTTTAATTTCACTGCCTCGTTCCACACGACAGATTGCATTCCGCCTTTGGGCTTCCAATGAAATTTAACAAATTTTTCGTTCCCTTTAGCACTAATGAATTTAAAAGTATGCACGCCAAAGCCTTCCATAAAGCGCAAAGAACGTGGGATAGCTCGGTCAGACATAGCCCACATAACCATGTGCATCGATTCTGGTGTCAAACTAATGAAATCCCAAAAATTGTCATGAGCTGTTTGTGCTTGAGGGAAACCACGGTCGGGTTCGGCCTTGGCGGAATGAACCAAATCCGGGAACTTCATAGCATCTTGAATAAAGAACACAGGAATGTTGTTACCCACTAAATCCCAGTTGCCTTCTTGCGTGTAAAACTTCACCGCAAAACCGCGCACATCTCTCGCTAAATCCGGTGAACCTTTATTTCCCGCGACAGTGGAGAAGCGAGCAAAAACTGGCGTTTTCTCTCCCTTACGCTGAAAAATATCGGCGCACGTTAACTCATTTAATGCTTCGTATGTCTCAAAATAACCATGTGCTCCATAACCTCGAGCGTGAACTACGCGCTCAGGAATTCGTTCGTGGTCAAAATGGAACAATTTCTCTCTAAGTACATGATCTTCCATTAACGTGGGGCCACTGGCTCCTGCTTTTAAGGAATTTTGATCATCGCTCACAGGGCACCCTTGAGCAATGGTCATAATGGGGTGAGTATCCGAGGCAGGTTGGTGTAGTTCACCACCCTTGCCTTTATTTCCGGTATATTTAAATGATTCAGTCATGACTAGTCCTTCATTGCATCGAGAAAAGTAGGATGGATTACTAGCGCGCAGAATAAACGCGGTAGAGAAACTGACCAGTGCAATAAAAAGGCCACTCGCCAAACCGCATATTCATAAGGGCTAACTCACCACATAGAGGAAATCACGGCTTATTGCTCGTCCAACAATTTCAAGCATATGTGTAACTTTTTCAGCCACAATAAGCGTAATTAAAAAGCGGAAGTGTAAGATTAATTTTCCATTGATTATCTTCAAAGCCGAACCCTGTAAGCTAACGTCGTTTACCTATATTGAGTCAGGAGTTAATTATGTCTTTGTCAAAAGTTGCGTTAGTCACGGGTGGGTCAAAAGGGATAGGTGCGGCAATAGCGCGCAGATTATCGGCCGATGGTTTTTCTGTGGCAATTAATTACGCCAAAAATGCCGAACCAGCACAGGCTCTGGTAGCTGAACTGCAGAAAGCTGATCGCCGTGCCTTTGCCGTTCAGTGCAATGTTGCTAATACCGACGACGTTATCGATATGTTCGATATCGTTGAAAAAGAATTAGGCCCAATCAAGGTGTTAATAAATAACGCAGGCATAATGATCAATGCACCTGTGGCGCAGAGCGAAGAAGCTGATTTTGATGAGCAAATCGCAGTCAACTTAAAAGGTACGTTCAATACGCTTAAACAAGCGGCTAACCGCATGCCAAATGGCGGGCGCATTGTGAATATTTTCACCAGTGTTGTCGGCTTGAAATTAGAGAACTATGGTATTTACGCGGCCACAAAATCAGCTGTTGAAACTCTCAGTGCTATTCTAAGTAAAGAATTACGCGGCAAAGAAATTACCGTGAATACAGTCGCACCGGGCCCCACAGCCACAGACTTGTTTTTAAATGGAAAATCACAAGAAATGATTGATCGCCTAGCGAAAATGAGTCCACTAGAGCGATTAGCCACGCCTGATGATATTGCTCGTGCGGTAGCCTTCTTAGTTGGCCCAGACGGCGCGTGGATAAACGGTCAAGTTCTGCGGGCGAATGGCGGCATAATCTAAGCTTACCCTTCACTTTAAAGGCTATAAGCAACTAAGTATTTAGCGATAGCCTTAATATTGTCCCAAAAAAACTGTATTTACTTGCTCCATGCGTTTACGCCTGCATTGCTTTATAGCCTCTCCTGACAGCTTGACAGAAATAAACAAAGGCACTGACAAAACTTTACCTAAACGTGGAGTTCTTCAGCATTATTGCTTTGCGCTATTCGATTTAGTCAGCTCGTTTGCTACTGTCGTTTTAGATATATTTCTACTGGCGTATTTTTGCCAGAATGGCTTTTACCTGAGGGCAATAAATGCTGCTAAACCACCGTTATAAGTTTTTATACATACACATCGCCAAAACAGGTGGAACAAGCATTCGTTCGGTTTTGAATAAATTACGCTGGCACGATCCCATGTATTATCTTATGTTCCCCTGCCACAAACTAAGTAATATGAGCGGACACATTACTGGGACGAAGTTTCCACGTCACTCGGGTGTTATCGCCGCTAAAGAAATGCTACCCGATGCCTTTTTTCGTCAGTTATACAAGTTTGCCTTTGTACGTAACCCCTGGGATTTACAGGTGTCCTCATACCATCATATTCAACGTGAAAAGCCACATTTACTCAACGGGATCAATAACTTCAACGACTTTATCAAATATAAGTTTACCCTGAGCAGGCCGTATATTTTCCATTTTGATATTGCGACAAAATTACAGAGCGACCATCTAGTCGATTTAGATGGCAACATTATTGTGGATTACATTGGCCGTTATGAAACCTTAGCCGACGATTTTACTGCTATTAGCCAGCACTGTGGGATGAAACATTTTTCCCTTCCCCATAAACGTAAAGCAGACGACCGTCAAAAAGATTATCGTCGCTATTATAACCAAGATTCTATAGAAACTGTTGCACAGCATTATCAACGCGATATCGAATTGCTCAACTATCAATTCGAATAATGCACAGCTTAGGTAACTAATTACTTTACAAGAGTGGCCGCTCTTTGCTTGTTACGCGTTTAGTACTTTCTTTAATGGTAATAAATGCTCATCGAAGTTTTTCCATTGAACCATGCCCGAGCGATATATGGGTTGTCTTACCTGTTCAGAGCTCGGGGTTTTTATCGCACGCTCGGTTTTATGAAAATCAATGCATTGCTGCTCAAAGGGTAATCCACAAAAATCGAGCATACGCTGTACTTGGCCGTGCAAATCATCAATTAGCGCCTCGTGTTGAACCTTGAGCACAAAACCCGGTAAAACGTCATCCCAGTGGGCCATGAGTTTTTCATATGCACGATAATAGCGCCCGATATCTTCAAGACCGTAGGAGAACTCTTGGCCGTCACCAAATAACTGCTTAAAACCACTAAAACAGCAAGCCATGGGATCACGCCTTGCATCGATCACTTTCGCGTTAGGCAAAATGAGTTTAATTAAGCCTATGTGCAAAAAATTATTCGGCATTTTGTCGATAAAGTAAGGGGCGTCTCCCCTATACACTTGCGTGTCTTGCAAAAACTTCTGGCCGAAACGAACAAAATACCCTTCATCAAGTTCCGCTAAAACCTGCGGATATTGATTTTTCTGACCTTGTAATTTTGACGCTAGCCCAAGTATATCGTGCAACTCCATGGTGCCGTCTACTTGGGAATGAGAAGCGAGTATTTGCTCAAGCAAAGTCGAGCCTGCTCTTGGTAAACCGACAATAAAAATAGGCGCTGCATTTTGCTCACCAACGGCTTTCAAACGCGCAAAAAGTTCAGGTTGGCAGGTTGCGATTTGTTTGGCCACCTGCCCTTCAAACACCTCAGGGTTATATTTGATTTGTTGTTGCTTAAGTTGGTTACCTTTGGCGTAGTGCGAAAATGCAGCATCAAAAGCAGTTCTGTCTTCTAGCGATTTACCTAACGCAAAATGCAAGTGCACTCTATCGTCTAGCCCTATGTCAGGCCTACCCACGAGTTGCTCCATCGAGGCCAGTTCATCGTCACTAAAACGATAGGTTTTAGTATTGGCTAAACTCCAATAAGCATCGCCAAATTCAGAGTTATTTTGATAAGCACATTGATATGCCGTAATCGCACCGAGTAAATCACCCTTAGCTTTTAGGGCATGCCCAAGTAAAAGCTGTATACCAGGCTGGGCTTGATTTTGCGCTAACAAATCTTGATAAATTGCTATAGCCTCTTCCACATCGCCCAACCCGACCATAGCGCTGGCTTTAGCACAGAGTAAAACCGCATTCTTGGGTGATCCCGTCAGTAATTTATCCGCTAGCGTTTTGACCTCAGAAAACTTAGCCATTTTGGCCAGTAATTGAAGATAAGTCATGCCCGCAGTTTTATGATCTGGGTAAAGTGCCAAACAGCTGCTTAAAATAAAGTCAGCTTCGCTGTACACCTTAAGCTGAATGCCAATTTCAGCTAATAACAGCATCGCTTCGGCGTGATGCTTGTTAGCTTGCAAAAACTGACGGCAAACCTTATCAGCGTTATAAAAATCCCCTTCGTACATGAGATCTTTTGCTCCCAAAATCGCGTTTGGTAACTCGGCTAAATAGGCGATTTGAGCTTTAGCTATCGCGGCTGCTTTTGTATTCCCTTGGTTTTTATAAAGTGGCTGCAATGCACGCCAACTCGCTAATAAAGCGGGGTTCAGTTGCGTTGCTTGATAAAAAGCTTGTGCGGCCTTTAGCGACTCATGCGTTGCCGTGTATAAATAGCCATTTTCCTGCCAAGCACGGGCATGCTCGGCATTGAGAGAAAGTAAGGTTTTATTAGACTCAAGCGCCTCGTGATAATCACCTTTCAGTCTTTGGGCGACGACTAATAAATATAATACTTCGAGTCGGTCACCGTTCGGTAAATCGTTTTCCAGTTGCCTCTGGCATAACAAAATGGCTTCACTAAACTTGGCTTGCTGAATGTTTGTTTTGATCCCCTTAAACACTTCGCGCATTGAAGCGTTTATCTGAGATATATTATTCGTACTCAATGTTGCCACCCCGAGAATCTACTATTCGTTTAAGACATAGTTATACAGCTAATAAAAAAGGCAAGCCTAATTAGGCTTGCCTTCTTAAATTTTACTGACTTATTTAAGTAAGTTTAAAAGAAGTCGTACGACAATCTTAAACCAACAGTACGCGGTCTATTAGACACAATTTTAGGCGTATATTGTTGGGCATCGATATACAAGGTAGCTTGCTCGTCCGTTACATTATCAATAAAGATTTCTGCTTTCCATTCTTCATTGGTAATACCAAAAGCAAGATTGGCCAAAACATAGCTATCTTGTATGTAGCGTCCACCTCTGAATGTTTCACCGTTAGAGTCAGGATACGTTACCCCTTGATATACGGCGGCTTCTTGCTCAATGCTAAGGCCAGTTCCAGCGCCGTAAACCAATTGCGCGGCGTCTTCAAGCGCGTACGCATCCATCGACATACTCGCGAGACGGTCGCCCGTGTAGCTGATAGAACCATTAACATAAGCGGTTAAGCCATTATCAAGTTCAATGAAGTAGCGCGCTCGAATATTACCCGAGAAATCGGCTGAATAAGGTAGTTTGCTGCCAACAGGCGGTGCAATACCATCGAGTGCAGAATTAATACGCGTCAATTCTGTATCTAGAACACTAAATGCCGCATTGATCACTAAGTTATCCGTTGCTAGCCACGTGATATCTGCATCTAAACCACGGATCTCAGCATCACCTACGTTATCGGTGAATACCAGAAAACTGATGTTGGTCGGGTCATAACGTGATGTTTGTAAATCGGTGATCTCGGAGTAGAACGCAGTTGCGTTGATCCTTAAGATACCGTCCAAAAAGTCACCTTTCATGCCAAGTTCATAGTTATCTAATGAATCTGTGGTTGAGTAAACTGGGATCCTAAAGTTTTCGAATGCGCCTGTTTGATTGGTTGCCAAACCACCACCGACTCGGTTGGTAACCGGTGGGCGAAAACCTTCAGAATAGGTCGCAAAGACCAATACGTCTTCATTCACTTTCCAGTCTACTGATGCTTTTAGGATGACGTCATCAACGGTCAATGTGCCGTTATCGTCTAACAAGTCAACTTCAAGTTGACCACTTGCGATGGCATCTACTGCCCCTGCGTCTATACCAGCCAGCTCATCAGGGTCTTGAGTGCCGAATGCACGTAGGCGACGGCTAACATCCACAGTCGTAGTTGAGCCTTTGTAGGTATCTTCAATTTGATACCAACGAGCACCAAGTGTGGCTGTTACATCATCCGTTACGTCATACTCAAATTGACCAAATACGGCAACTTGGTCAATATCATGTTGGATATCGTTCACAAAACTGATGCTTGGCTCGAATGGCCCGCCATTTGTGTTAATTCCTTCAGAGCCCACTAAAGTGCGCGCGAGATTATCAAACTTTTCAGTGTTGGCAATATTAAATCTACCCACTGAATTAAGCTCTTGCTCATCATAGAATACACCCGCCGTCACCCGCCATGCGTTATCGCTTGACGTGTTAAAACGTAGCTCGTGAGTCATACGCGTACTATCAGTTTTTTCTTTGTAGTATTTGGTAGGATCCAAGCAGCGCTCGTCCTCTGGCGCAACATCACCACCGTAATTACACACGTAATACGCAGAGAATAACCCGCCATTGGTATAACCGGTATAATCTATAGTTGAATCGATAGAGCGGTTTAAGTAACCACCGGTATAAACAACTTCTAGTTTATCCATGCGCCCGTCAAGGGTCCAGGTGGTCAAACCGAATTCATCGTCATTATCTTCTGGTACGAACCGATTAGTTGACGTTTCCCCCTCAAGATTAGGGTCGTAAGAAAAAACCCCCTCTGTGCTTAGAGTTTGCTGGGTATGTTGAACTAACAGATCCCAATCTTCATTGATGATATAAGACAAACCAAAACGTGCTCCTGAATAGATAGCGTCATTAAAGTCATCTTCTACCAAGGCATCGTTTTCAGGGGAGTCGACCGGCGTATTTTGCGGATCACTAAGCACACCACCGGATATTCTATCGATAACCACAGCACTGCCTATATAGCCGCCATTGCTGGGATCATTGCGTATATTATCAATCCAGCCACCTTGGTTATCTGTATATGCAGCCACGCGTAGCGCAAGCTCGTCTGTTACCGCAAAGTTCATAAACGCTTCAACAGAGTTACTCATTTCACCGCCCTTGGTGAAACTGGTACTCGTATCAACCCCAGCGGAAAACCCAGTATGATCGGGTTTTTTGGTGATCAATCTGACCGTGCCCGACTGGGAACTAGCCCCAAAAAGTGTGCCTTGTGGCCCAGGCAATACTTCAATGCGTTCCATATCGGTAGCGTATATGTCTAAGTTACGCCCTTGCATAGAAACCGGCTGTTCATCGAGATAAAAAGCGACAGATGGCTGTAAGGCCTGCACTGACGACACTGAAATATTACTTTGCGTGGTAGCCGCACCACGAATATAAATTTCATTTTGACCAGGGCCTGTACCTTGGAAAATAACGTTGGGTAAAAATTCAACATATTCTTGAAAATTATCAACCCCGAGATTTTCTAACGCTTGACCATTTAGTGCGGTAACTGAAACAGGAATATCTTGAATGGATTCAGAGCGTTTAGTCGCGGTAACTTCAATTGTTTCAATGCTCGCTTTACCTGACTTGCTCACTTTGCTTGCATCTTCTTGTGCATACGCAGGTGTAGCAGCAAGAGCAGCGAGTACTGCACAGCTTAACTTAGATATTTTCATGTGTTGATGTTGCCTCGTGTGATCCAGAATTTTTTATATTTTATGAATGCTTCATATGTTTAATTATTACTCTAGAGCATTATATTAATTCAATAATGTCAAACCGTAAAATAAGTTCAACACGAATCATTATAACACAGCAAAAAACACTCGCCTGAAAGTCGCCAATATAAAAACTTCTTTATAAATAGCATCTTAAATTAATAATAACCACAGTATCTATCGCCAAAAGTACAAATTCCAGGTAATTACTTCGTAAACGAATTATTTGACTACTACCCTTTTAACTTGCTTACCCTGTATGTTTTACGACCATTTAGTAAAACTAAAGTATATAGCTTTGTAAAATACGTTAGTGCTTATTTGTAAGTTCACTGGATTTATCAAGAAGCGCTAGCGGTGCAAAATAGCTAGTATTTGCTGGGCATTTAACAACAATGAAAATATATACGTCAATGATAGAGCCGCTCTTAGACAAAGTTCATAGCGCATTATATTTACAATACAGTCCCAGTAACCTGATACGTAAAAACGTGGCGAGCTCAATTAATGCAGACTTATTTAACAATGGTGACGAGCAGGAAGCCAACAACACAATGCTTTTACTTTGCTCATATGAAGGTGTGCGATATTAAAAACGCTTTCGCTGGTGATGCTGAATATATGATTCCATCGGAGCGAAAACTGCTTTCATCGAACTGATGATTAAAAGCTAGAAATACAAGATGAATATCGTATGTTACAAACAAAAAAAGCGAGCTTAATAGCTCGCTTTTCATCGGAAAAATTAAAATTAGTCCTCTATGTAACTCTCAATCGATGGGCACGAACAGATGAGATTACGATCGCCGTATACGTCATCGATCCGATTCACACTTGGCCAAAACTTATTTCTCGCTACGCTTGCCACAGGATACGCGGCGGTATGACGGTCGTAGCTACGATCCCAGTTGGCGTCGCAAATGTCGTCTAGGGTATGAGGTGCGTTGTGCAGAGGATTATCCGTTGCGCCCCACTCCCCTGATTCCACTTTCGCAGTTTCACCGCGTATGCTCACCATAGCTTCGATAAAACGGTCTAGCTCGACCTTCGCTTCTGATTCCGTAGGTTCAATCATCAGCGTGCCAGCCACAGGAAAGCTCATCGTTGGCGCATGGAAACCGTAGTCGTTAAGACGCTTGGCGATATCCACTTCAGTAACACCCGATGCCTCTTTAATAGGGCGTAAGTCGATAATACATTCGTGGGCAACACGGCCATTTCGTCCACGGTATAAAACGTTGTAGTGACCATCTAATTTGTTGGCTATGTAGTTGGCATTTAAGATAGCGACCTCGGTGGCTTTCTTCAATCCGGCACTGCCCATCATTTTGATGTACATATAGCTGATAGGTAAAATGGAGGCACTGCCCCAAGGAGCAGCAGATACCGCACCGTTACCTGCATTGGTGTTACCTGTGTCTATCACTTTATGGTTCGGTAAAAATGGCGCTAAATGGGATTTGACCCCGATTGGCCCCATACCTGGGCCGCCCCCGCCATGGGGGATACAGAAAGTTTTGTGTAAGTTTAAATGTGATACGTCAGAACCGATATGACCAGGAGACGTAATGCCTACCTGTGCATTCATGTTTGCACCATCTAAATAAACCTGACCACCAAACTCGTGCACTATGTCGCACATTTCTTTGATAGTTTCTTCGTAAACACCGTGTGTTGACGGGTACGTGATCATCGCACATGACAGATTATCAGCCACTTCAGCGGCTTTTTTACGTAAGTCGGCTAAATCCACGTTACCGTTTTTGTCGCAGTTCACCACAACTACTTTCAAGCTGACCATTTGCGCTGATGCTGGGTTAGTACCGTGAGCTGAACTCGGAATAAGGCAGATATTACGATGCCCTTCGTTGCGGCTCTCGTGGTAGCGTTTAATTGCAATTAAACCAGCGTACTCACCCTGTGCACCTGAGTTAGGCTGCATAGAAAGCGCGTCGTAGCCTGTGATATCAAGTAACCATTCACTGAGCTCGCCTAACATTTGACTATAACCTTGCGCCTGCTCAATTGGAGCAAACGGGTGTAATTTACCAAATTCAGGCCAAGTCACGGGGATCATCTCCGCGGTTGCATTGAGTTTCATGGTACAAGAGCCCAAGCTTATCATCGAGTGATTCAAAGCTAAATCTTTGTCTTCCAAGGATTTTATATAGCGCAGCATTTCAGTTTCAGACTGATAACTATTAAACACTTCGTGGCTCAAAATATCATTGCTGCGCACTAAATTAGCGGGTATCGACAGACTGCCTTTAGCTACAATCTGTTGGTCAAGTACGTTCACGTCTAAGCCATGATTTTCACCTAACAGCACATTGAATAAACCATGGATATCATTGCGTGTGGTGGTTTCATCAAGGCTGATACCAACGGCACCGTCAATGTCAGTACGCAGATTCATTTGCTCCGCATTCGCTGCGGCTATGATCGCGTCTTTTTTGTCACCAACTTCAATGGTTAACGTATCAAACCACGTGTCGTTCTTGACACTTAAGCTGCTGGACGATTGTGCAATACCTGCCGCCAGAATATCACTGAAGCGATGAATACGTGATGCAATGGTTTTTAGGCCTTCTGGACCGTGATACACAGCATAGAAAGATGCCATGTTGGCAAGTAATACCTGCGCAGTACATATGTTTGAATTGGCTTTTTCACGGCGAATATGTTGCTCCCGCGTTTGCAACGCCATACGTAATGCTGGGCGACCGCGGGTGTCCTTTGACACGCCAATGATACGTCCAGGCAATGAGCGCTTATACGCATCACGAGTAGCAAAAAAGGCCGCATGTGGTCCACCGTATCCCATAGGTACGCCGAAACGCTGAGCGGAACCAAGTACTACATCTGCACCCATCTCTCCTGGTGCTTTTAACAACACTAAGCTCATGATGTCAGCCGATACCGCGACTATGCCCTTGTTAGCCTGAACTTGGGCAATGATGTCGGTTAAGTCATTCACGGCACCAGTCGTGCCAGGGTACTGCAACAAGGCACCAAATATATCGTGACTAGGGGCGTCGTGTGCGCTGCCAACCATCACGTCAAAACCGAACATATCAGCTCGGGTTTGGATCACGTCCAGCGTCTGCGGGTGTACGTCGTCAGCCACGAAGAACAGATTGGACTTTTTGTTTTTCGAGACACGTTTCGCCAGACCCATCGCTTCAGCCGCTGCCGTCGCCTCATCAAGCAATGAGGCAGACGCTAGCTCCATGCCCGTTAAATCAATTGTGACCTGTTGGAAATTCAGTAGCGCCTGTAAACGCCCTTGTGCAATTTCGGGTTGGTATGGGGTATAAGCCGTGTACCAACCTGGATTTTCCAACACGTTACGCAAAATGACGTTCGGCGTTAGGGTATCGCTATATCCCATACCGATATAAGAACGGTGTACTTTGTTTTTACTGGCCACCGATTTCAAATAAGCCAACGCTTGTGCTTCAGTTTGGCTTTCGCCCACACTCAAGGCCTCAGGTAAGCGGATGCCTTCGGGTACGGTTTGCTGCATTAGGTCATCAAGAGATTCAGCACCAACAAACTCTAGCATCTCAGCCATTTCAGCTTCACTTGGGCCAATATGACGGCGAATAAAATCTTGAGTTTGCTCTAACTGCGAAAGGGAAAAATTAGCATGTGGCATAACTGGCTTACCGATTCCTTAAAACGTGGGTAATCAAAATCAAAAAAGGCTTTGATTCAAAGTTTAATTTTAGATGGTACAAAGTGCATCGCTGATTGGATTTGGAAGTCAAAAGCAGCTTAACGATGCCAAGAAACACAAAGAGCAACACTAGGTTGCTCTTTGGTGACATTATTTTTTATTCTTCTTCGATACTGCTAGCGTAACCTTCAGCATCAAGCAAACCTTCGACTTCTTCAACGTCGTCTGCTTTTATGCGGAACAACCAGCCGTCGCCGAATGGGTCTGAATTCACCAGTTCAGGGCTGTCTTCTAAGTCTTCATTTACGGCAACTATTTCACCACAAATTGGCGCATACACGTCTGATGCCGCTTTAACTGACTCAGCCACGGCTATGTCATCACCCGCGCTGACAGTAGCACCAACGTCAGGCAACTCAACAAATACCATATCGCCAAGTAATTCTTGGGCGTGTTCGCTGATGCCAACAGTGAAAGTACCGTCGCCTTCTGAACGAACCCATTCATGCGTGGTGGCGTAACGTAATTCTGCAGGGATATTGCTCATAATAGTTCCTAAATATTGAAGTCGTTTGCTCAAGTAAGGTAACGACAAGTCGCTACCACACCAGTTAAATTGTTATAAAACGCTTTTACCATTTCGTACAAAGCTGGGTTTTACCACATTTACTGTAACCCACTTTTTACGCATTTCCACCTGCGCCGTATCACCCACTGAATTCGGTACACGAGCCATGGCAACACTGTATCCCAAAGTTGGAGAAAAAGTACCTGAGGTGATCACCCCTTCTCCGCCGTCAACTTTGACCCTTTGCCCATGGCGTAATACGCCTTTTTCAGTCAATACCAAACCGACTAATTTTTCTGTGCCGGCCGCTTTTTGTGTTTCAAGCGCTTGGCGACCAACAAAATCGCGATCTGTTGGCTCCCACGTAATCGTCCAACCCATGTTCGCGGCAAGGGGAGAAATCGTTTCGTCCATATCTTGACCATAAAGATTCATGCCCGCTTCCAGACGTAATGTATCCCGCGCACCTAAGCCACAGGGAGCAACGCCTGCGTCGATTAGCTTTTGCCAAAAATCAGCAGCTTGCTCATTCGGTACCATGATTTCGTAACCAGCTTCGCCTGTGTAACCTGTGGTTGCGATAAATAGGTCTTCGGCTTGTACACCAAAAAAAGGCTTCATACCGGCAACGGCTTCATTTTGCGCCGCAGAGAATAATGTCGCGGCTTTTTCTTTTGCTTGAGGACCTTGCACGGCAATCATGGCAAATTCAGGTCGCTCTGTGATGGTTACCGTGAACCCCTTAGTTTCGGCAATCAGCCAGTCCATGTCTTTTTGACGTGTCGCTGAGTTAACCACCAAACGGTAATTCGTTTTCTCAAAGTGATATACGATAAGATCATCAACCACACCGCCAGCTTCGTTTAGCATACCGCTGTACAACGCTTTACCACGCTCTTGCAGCTTTGCTACATCGTTAGCGAGCAAATGACGCAAGTAATCTTGGGCTTGCTCACCTGTAACATCAACTATGGTCATGTGTGATACGTCAAACATACCTGCAGCGCGGCGCACAGCATGGTGCTCTTCTATTTGTGAGCCATAGTTGATTGGCATTTCCCAGCCATGAAAATCAACCATCTTCGCGCCTGCTTCCAAGTGCTTACTGTGCAAAACCGTTTTATTTGGCATGTGACTTATCTTATTTAATGAACGTGCTTGCCAGTATAGGTAGCCAAATACCTCACAACAAATTGAAAATATTAATGCTTACATTAACAATACTTATCTATAGAATAAGTTTCATCAGATTACTTAATCTATAAGGCACTTCATGAAACAGCTTTCCCTGGATAACCTGCGTACCTTTGTGACCGTCATTGACTTGGGTGGCTATGCTAAAGCTGGCGATTTTTTGGGCCGCTCACAACCCGCTATTAGCTTGCAAATAAAGCGTTTGGAAAATCAGTTGAATAAACGTTTGTTCAGTAAAGCGGGGCAAAGACATGAAGTAAACCACGATGGCCTTGCCCTTTACCACCAAGCGAAAACCATGTTAGCCATTAATGATGACATTTTTCGTCAATTTGAACCCGCTTCGATACGTGGTCGTTTACGCCTAGGGATCCCCAGTGAATTCGCCACCACTCTATTGCCAAGCATAGTAGGTGAATTCAGCAAATTATATCCCGATGTGTCATTAGAGGTCACTTCCGCATTGAGTAAGTCTTTGCTCAATGAAAATCAGCGCCAGGAATTTGATTTAATCATGGCGTTAGTGCCCCACCACCAAGAACTGGAGGGTGAGTTATTACTTGACGATGATCTCGTTTGGGTAGGCAGCAAAAATCAAAACTTTGCCAATAACACCTTAAGTTTAGTACTCGCTCCCGACGGCTGCATGTACAGAAGCCGAGTTATTCAGGCATTAAAGCAACAAACTACGCAGTGGCGTATCACCTATACCAATGCAGATCTCGCGGGCATTACGGCTGCAATTAATCAAGGTTTAGGCATTACTGCATTGGCTCGCAGCAGCGTACCTCAGGAGCTAAGCATTATTCGCCATGACATGTTGCCGAACCTAGGAAAAATTCGGATTGCTTTGTTCAATCAGGCCCAGCGTTATTGGCAAGCCAGTGAGAAATTAGCGGAGTTTATAAAGTCGCGCTTAGGGGAAATTTAACTTGTCGGAGGCGCTCAATCGAACCCGAATTTGCGCAGATAAATAGAACTTGAAGTAGCAGCAACGGACTGCGAGCAGAAAAATAAATAGGATGATGACAAAGATATGTCGGTCACAAAAAACACAGCAGCGATGATTCAGTCACTTAAAGACTAAGCATTACACTCCAGAGCTAAGTAAAAACATCCCCACACAAGCCAATAGCAGAACCACCGAAAAGACTTCGCGGTTATATTTGCCATGATAATAAGCTTTACGGCGATCTTTCAAAGCCTGATAAACACCAGAAGCATCGTGATCTGAATTTCGGTTATACATGGTACGTCGCATAATATTATTCCCAACTGTGTTGTAACTTATCGGCACTTCGGTAAAAAAACTCAATATCGAATACCAAAAAACAAGACTCTCTCTACACATTGGATAATATAGTACCCTTTAAGTTCAAATACTTCTTTTTTTACTAAATATTAACAACTTACCCTCATGAATAGTTCTAGTAAGCTAAAAATAACGGCTATTTCATATTATTTAAATAGATTCTTAATCATCAGATTTTAATCGTACGTAAGTTCGGTACTTCTTTTTAAGCAACTTATCGATGTAACGGGTCAGTTTAATTTTATGGCTAATGGCATCGTCTAACGCATCCGTTAACTCGGTCAACATCGCTTTATAATAGGTCACGTCTTTTAACACGCTGCCGGTGTCGCCCTCTGTGCTTTGCGGAGTGCTTGTTTGCTTTGCTGCGTTATCACTTTGCGGCGCCGCTTCCTCTACCGTGATTTTATCTTCAGGTAAAAACATTTCATCGGCGACTTCTTTCACTACGGCTTCGACCGCGCTTTCATCGAAGGTTTCAAGTTCTTCGAGAAATCCATACAACAAAATGCGATCCATCAGGGTATTTATTTTGCGAGGTACACCCCGAGTAAAAACAAATATTTTATCGTAGGCATCCATCGAGAAAAGCGTAATACCTTTATATCCTGCATGCTGCAGTCGATATTCGATATACGCTTGGCACTCATCCTCAGTCAGCGGTGCGAGGTGACATGATGCGACTATTCGCTGACGGAATTGCTCCATGTTTGGAGCGCGTAGTATGGGTTGCAGCTCTTCTTGGCCTAACAAGAAACTTTGTAATAATGGTTTGCCGCCTTTTTGAAAGTTGGACAACATGCGCAGCTCTTCGATTGTTTCTAACGGTAAGTTCTGTGCTTCGTCCACCAGCAACAATGCGCGCTTACCTTGTTGGTGCAATTGCGTCAAAAATAGCTCTAGGTCATTAAGGATTTCAGCTTTAGTACTCCCTTTGACCGGGATTTCAAATTTGTTAGCGACCATTTTCACCAACTCGTCGGGCGTCAATTTGGGCGTAACGATTTGCGCCGCAACAATATCCGCTTGCATGGCATCCAGCAGACTGTTGGCGATGGTGGTTTTGCCGGTTCCGATATCCCCGGTGATCACAATGAAGCCTTCAGCTTGCGATAACCCATATTGTAAATACGACATTGCTCGCTTATGCCATTTACTGGCAAAGAAAAAGCTAGGGTCAGGAGTCAGTTGGAAAGGTTTAGAGGTCAGTCCGTAATAATTTTCGTACATAAAAGCGCTGTGTCCGTTGGGCGAATTGCTCAAGCATATATCTACCTAGCTTAAGCCATCAGGGTGAAACATAGCAACGCCTATAGGCGTAAAGGTACACAATATTTCGTCACTTTTATCGCTATAGCACTTAGCAAGTCCTTGTTAAGTGGTCGTTCGTAAGCGTTACACGACGTAATAATAAATAGAGAAGAAATGACATATGCATCCCGCTGTTACAAATAGATGCCAGATAGGATGGGTGTAGCGGATTGTTTTCGCCACATAGAAGATGACGCCGACCGTGTAACACAGGCCTCCTGCAACAAGTAACCACAGGCCTTCACTTGGCAAAGACATGTAGAGGGGGTAAATGAAAAATATCGCTAACCAGCCCATGAGTAAATATGTGGCTACTGATATTTTGGGGAAACGCCCGCCAGCCAAACATTTGAAACCCACACCTATAATAGCTAATCCCCACACCAGTGATATTCCTATTAGGCCTACCCAGCCACCTACTGCTAACAACATAAAAGGGGTGTAAGTGCCTGCAATCAATAAATATATTGCACTATGGTCAATCACCTTTAGTACGGCCTTCACTTTCGGGTTAGAAAAGGCATGGTACAAGGTGGATGATAAAAACATCGCGATCATCGACACACCGTAGATAATCGAGGCAACTTGCGCTAACGTATCTGCGGCTCGCATAAGCAAAAAAACTAACCCCACCACAGACGCTATACACCCTATTCCATGACTTAACGCATTTAGCCATTCTTCGACTATTGTGTAGGGTTTTAACTGAATAGTGGGTGGCACCTGTTGTTGCATGTAAAAGCCTTTAAATTAAGTGAGCACAGATAGTAATAGTTGAGCGAACACTTGTACACTGAATAGTCATTTATAGGCCCTTATCACGAATATACCCTGGCGCTATGGCTAAATTATCGACCTTGTTTAAGGTAAAGCGGTTCTGCAACCATAACTGATATTCTGCCCCTTCAAGTACACCACGCTCGGTGCAATCAACGTTCCAACGCCTAAGCAGATAACCAGCCATTGCGGCGCGTACTTTTATCAATAGTTGGCGATTTTCCATACCGTAATCCATTTCAATCGCGGTTGCATGCTTAACATTTTTTGGATGAGGCACAAGCTGCAAAGGGATCAGGCGTTGCCATTCTTGATCATCTGCGGCTTGTTCCCCCTCTCCTCCCGCGTCTTTTAAGGTCACTTTGCTGATGCGCGTTAACACAAAATCACGAAAGCTTTGGCTTTTACGGTCAAAAGCGCGCACATGCCAGCGTAGCCCATTATCCACAATGGAATGCGCCACTAACTCTCTGGCCCCAGAGCCGCTTGAAAGGGACGTATAAATCACACTCACTGCTTTTTTATTTAAAATAGCTTGCACCAAACGCGCAACAATAAAGATATTTGGTACGTTTAGGTTAGACGGTGACTCCACCGGATAATCCACATCGCCTATTGCATCGAAGCCATCGGAAATATCATTGGCAAGTTTAACCAGTGTGCGGGTGGCATCGTGCTCAAACACCGGCTGAAAGTGCTCGGTTTGAAAATAGCGTTTTTCAATGGTGTGATAGCGTAAATTTTTCGGAGCGAGTTCTTTGTAAAGACTAAAATCACGAGAGCTTGCAGACAGCCCTACTTCAAAGCGGTTGATTAAATCTTGTCGATATATCGCCCCTTTGAACAGCAAGCAAAAATCGATGTAGGCAAGACGTTGTTTCTGAGCAAATCCGAGTGTGTCTAACATTTTCAAACTCTAGCCGTAGCGTTATCAAAGGCAGACCAGTGTGGTTTGTTTTCATTCGGTTGTAAAGTAGCTGCATTCTCAGATATAAAGTAATGCCCTTAGGTACGCTGGCGGGCTGCGACCTAAGGCGTGTAGAGTCAAAACGGATTAAGGATGTGCTGGGTTTTGTACGGATTTAGCGCTAAGTCCTAAAAGGGTCAATAGCTTGATGATGCCGCGCTTGGCGTCAATTTGTATCATCAGTAAGCCAGGAATTAATATAAGGGTGATCACAGTGGCAAATAAAATCCCGTAACCCAGTGATGCCGCCGCAGGGATCAAAAACTGCGCTTGCATCGATGTTTCACTCAGCAAAGGGACCAAACCTGCGTACGTGGTAACAGACGTCAGTAAAACCGCACGTAAACGACTCGTACAAGATTCGACAATCGCATCATGCACACTCATGCCTTCATCTTTAATCAGCTCGTTAAAACGCGAAACCAGTAACAAGCTGTCGTTCACCACTACTCCACTTAGCGCGAGAATGCCGTTTAAGGACAATATGCTAATGGTTAAGTCATTCCACCAATGGCCGAGTATCGCCCCCACAATACCAAAGGGGATCGCAACCATAATCAACAAAGGTTGAATGTAGGATTTAAGGGGGATCGCCAGTAACACATAAATCACTAATAATGCGGCGATAAACATGGTGCTCATGGAGCCAGTTGTTTCACTTTGCTGCTCAGCTTCACCCGCAAAATAGACATTCAAATTAGGGAATTGCGCTGTTAGCTCTGGTACTAGATCACGGCGTAAGTTATCCACTAAAACGTTTGAGGCAATAACGGACTTGTCCACCTGAGCACTCAAATAGATGGCACGTAAACCATCGATACGGGTAATTTCGTCTTGCTGATATTCGCTGCTTATCGTTGCTACATTGACCAAGGGGACAACTGTGCCATCAGGTAAACGGATACGTGATTGCATGATATCGGCAGGGGTTTTACGCGCATTTTCAGGGTAACGCACCCTCACTTTAACTTCATCTTTGTCGCGCTGATAACGCTGCACAATGGCACCGCCGAACGCTTGTAAAACCTGCTGCGACAAACTGGCAGTGTCCATGCCTAGGGCTCGGCCTTGAGCGTTTAGGGTAAATTTGAGCTGGGGCTGACCGGGGTTAAGATTGTCGTCAATTCCGTTCACGCCCGCAGTATTCTCAAGACGCTCTTTGAATAGTGCGCCTGCCGCCATGACCGTTTCGTCATCCCACGCTTTAAGCTCAACTTTGAAATTATCGACCATTTTTCGTGTCGCCAAAATCTGCAGCTTTTTGCTGCCCTCTGGCGTGCCCGATAGGCGTTGCCATTCTTTGGCGAATTCACTTGAGCTAAATGCGCCGTCGCGAGTCAATTCAACAGATACGCTACCACTGGTATCGCCACTACTTATGACCTGTAAGCTGGTGATTTCGTTTTGCTGTGTTGCAAACTTAGCCATTAAATTTTTCTCAGCTTGTATGGCCGTTTGCTCTAGCATGAATAAGTTACTATTGGTTTGACCGAACGCCGCATCATTTTGCATGACTAAATCTGCGCTAACAGTATCCCCGGAAATACTCGGAAAGAATCCCACTTTGACTGCGCCTGTCATTGGCATTCCAATCACGAGGATCAAAAAGGCAATAAACCCTGCTACTACGGCATAACGGAAGCGCAGTGAATATTCGATAACCTTGCGATAAATATTATCGCTAAACCAATTCAAGCCGTAATCAGCACCATGCTGCACTTTAGACCACAAGCCGCTTAGCCCTTTTTTAACCTCTCGCTTAGTGTTTATGTGCGCTAAATGCGAAGGCAGGATAAGCTTTGATTCCACCACTGAAAGTAGCAAGCATATGGTTACCACGGTGGCAAACTGGGCGTAAATTTGCCCCAGCGGCCCAGATACATTCGACAGCGCCATAAATGCAGCCACGGTAGTAAGCACACCAAATATCGTCGGTATAGCGACTTTCATTGTGCCTAGAATGGTGTTGTTTAGGGTGTCGCCGTGCTGCCTACGCGTGCTGTAAACACTCTCACCAACCACCACAGCATCGTCTACCACTATCCCCAGCGCCATAATAAAACCAAAGGTGGTCATTTCGTTAATGGTCAACCCAGCGTAAGTGTCAGTCATAAAATACAAGGTGCCAAAAAATACAAACGGCAAGCCACCAGCCACCCAAAGTGCCACGCGCACGTTCAAGAATATAGCCAAAATAACGAATACTATCATGATGCCTGTGACCGCATTCTTGGTCAGTAGAGACAGGCGCTCGGTGATCATGTTGCTTTTATCGTACCAACTGGTGAGTTCAACGTTCTGCGGCAGTAAGCCGCGCTCATACCAGTTATCCATCACATTGTGTGCTTGCTCTACAATGACGGTGATATCACTGTTGTCGTCCATTAATATTTCAATGGCCACGGCGTTTTGCTGATTATATCTACCCAATGAATTTGCGTCTTCAGCAAAGGTGTCAGTTACCGTCGCAACGTCACCAATTTTTATTTGCGTACCTGTGGGTGTGGTTAACAATACAATATTGGCAAAGTCACGTTGCCAATAGGCCTGTTCTGCTGCTTTCAAACGAATAATTTTACTGCTGTCACGCAAGCTTGTTGAAAGCGGGCTTGATGACTCCTGATTGATCACATCACTGATATCACTGATATCACTGATATCACTGATCGTTAGACCATAAGCTTGCAACTTCCCTTCATCGATTTCAACTGACATCATGGGGTCAAGCACACCAGATTGCACAACATCACTGATACCCGATTGGGCGAGCAAATCCGCTTTTAGCCTTTCCCCCAAGGTTTGTAATTCGTGGCGGTCGGCGTCACCATAAAGCTGTATCGTTAATGCGTGATCTTGGCGTCTCGATTTATCAATCACTGGCTCTTCTGCATCCGCAGGAAAGTTATTGATCGCATCCACTTGGTTTTTAACGTCGGTCAACAGCTCATCAAGGGAATAATCGGTTTTCTTCTCGATACTCACATGACTGCCGGTGGCGTCAGATGTAGACGTGATGCGCTTAATCCCAGGCACGGTTTCTAAGGCTTCTTCAATTTTTAGGGCTATGCCCTCTTCGGCTTGCAGTGCATCACCGCTGTCGTAAACGACAGAAACAGAAATTTTATCTGGTTCAAGGCTCGGGAATGCCTCTTTTCGTAATGTTGAAAGTGACATCACGCCCATCACTATCACACTAACAAGCAGCAAATTAGCCGCTACTGAGTTGTTAGCAAACCAAGCGATAATGCCGTGCAGCGGGTTATTATTGGCAGATGGCGGTGGCACGTGATGCTGGCTCATAGTGCCTGTTCCTTAACAATCGGCGATATCATCTCCACCATAGGAGATACCTGCATACCTGCTAAATAGCTCACGAGTGGGCGAGTGACCACTTTAGCCTCACTCACGCCGGCTATAGGCTTGATGTACACAAAGTCGCCCCGCTCAAACACTTTATCAGCCATGACATTAACCAAAGTATTTTGCTCGTTCACGAACCAGACTTGACCATTTTGCGAAACGGCAGAAGCAGGTAACTTAATCACATTACTCAGTTGTTTACCGGTGATCTCGGCTGATAAAAATGTACCCGGCAATAAAGGCGTTGCTTGCTCGAAAGGTTTGTCTAGCGCCACTATCACGTTGCGCTGACGAGAGCTGTCATCTAAATGTTGCTCCAAGCGCGCAATGTAGCCTGTCCAACGTGATCCCGTGGTCACATCTTGCAAAGTAACCGTAGCGGATGCGTCACTCCCAAGGTTTTGCCACTGGGACAAAGATAAAGGCACGGCAATTTCGACTCTATCTGTGCTATTGAGCGTCGCAATGGTATCGCCAACGTTCACGTAACTGCCAAGATCAATATCTCGGCTTAATATAACACCATCAAAGGCGGCAGAAATTCGGGTATTTTGCTCGTCGCGCTCGGCGGTTTTTAAAACGAAAAAGGTATTATCAGCGCTGGCTTGCGCCGCTTCTAACTGCAATGTGCGATACACCAAAGGCGAGCTTGGTGCCTGAGTAACCCCTGAGCGCTGCCATTCACGCTTCGCTTGAGCGCCTAAGTCTTTTTCTTCTTGCAAGGCAAGCTGGGCGTCAGCAAGTTCTGCTTTTGCGCTGGCGACTGCTTGCTCGTATGCAGTGCTGTCTATCGTGGCTAAAACCGCGCCTTTTTCGACAATATTACCGGTAGCGAACTGCGGGTTCATGGTGGTCACTTCGCCTTGAACTTGCGCTTTTAGGGTGAGTGCCCAGTGGGCTTGCGCTTCACCATGTCCGGTTACGTAGGCTTGATAGCTACCAGGAGTAGCAAGCACCACCGACACATTAGGGGCACTGGCTTTAGTCGCTACAGGGCGAGGTGCATTGGCACTTTCAGCCATTTTTTTACCGTTATACATGATGGCAAAGCCGATACACACAACAGCAACGACTGTGACAAGAATAGGGGTTGGTGACATTTTCATGATGATACTCCAAGGCCCAGTGCGAGGCCTAAATCAATACGATTAGTTTGTAGGGTGTAATGTAATTGTGCGAGCTGAACTTGTAGGTCGTACACAGTTTGTTGCACTGTGAGCAAGTCCAAAATGTCGACCAAACCTTGTTGGTATTTACTTTGATAGTTGCTAAAACTGCGCTGGGCACTCTGCAACGCCAGCTTTAACTGCTCTTGCTGAGTATTTAACGACTGCTCCTGTCCTAAGGTATCTTCGACTTCATTCACCGCTGTCAAAAGGATGTCTTGATAATTCCAAAACGCCTGCTCGGCATTCAGTTTTGCGATATCAACCTGTGCTCGCAGTGCCCCGCCTTGAAATAATGGCGCGCTGAGATTACCTAGCAAACTCCACACTGGGCTCGTTAATAATGCTTGGCTAGGTGTTTTGGCTAAGTCACTTAACGATGCCGACAACGTAATCGACGGCAACAACGCTTTGTAAGACACATCTACTAAATAGCGCTTTGCTTCAATTTGATAAAAAGCGCTTTGCAAATCAGGACGCCGAGACAAATCTTGCTCAGGGAAGTTAGCCAAAGGCTGTAATACCTCTGGCATCGTCAACGAAACGGAAAAATCATCTAGCGTATCCACGCCCGCGAGCACCTCGATAGCGCGCTTTGACTGAGCAATTTGCTCCGCGTAATCAGCAATCGTTGCTCGGGTAGAAGCGGTACTCGTGCGTGCCGTATCAAGCGCTTCTAAATCACCTAAACCAAATTGATAGCGCTCGATAATGCTTTGTTCATTATTTTGCAGCACCACTAAACGTTGCTGTTCAATGTTGAGCAAGTTCTGACGTAAAATAATGTTTAAGTAGGTACGCATTACGCTGGCAACCAGTGTATCGCGCGCGCCTTGATAATCCGCTTGGCTGCTAACGATGGTCATGTCTTGGGCAGAAACACTGTCTGCGTTCTTCTGCCACACATCGGCCTCCCAACTCACCCCTAATGATGACGAATATTGAGTGCCTTCATCTTTGCTGCGCTGAGCGTTAAAATCAGCGTCCACACTGAACCACTGGCTCGCTGCTGTGACTTGGCGCTGTGCGTAGGCTAATTTTAAAGCCACGTGCATCTGATTATATGAAGGGTTATTTGCTAAAGCTTGGGCAATAATGGGTTCAAGCCCGTCAATCTTGACCAAATCGGTTAGGTAGCTAACGTGTTCTGCGCCTTGTTGACGGTACTGCCATTGCTCATGCTGATTAAGCAGTTGCTCAGTGTCTTTGGCTTTGTAATTAGGTTGGCTACTGCACGCGACTAATCCACAGGTTACAGCGAGCAGCAGCAAAGTCGCTGGCTTGTTGGTATACATAATTTACCCATACTGACTTTATCGATTGCATAAAGGGTAATGAATGATGGGTTAAGGCAAGGTTAAATAATAGGGAAGGAAGCGAAACTTTACGTTAATTTACAGTTCAGGACTGGTTTTGCCCACCAACTTCCCCCCTAAGCGTAAAAAGGTTTTAATTACCCCCTAGCGCTTTTAATATGTAAAAATTCATCCCTTCCGTTTCAAAGGGTTAATAACCGTTACCAATATGCAACCTTGGTTTTTATACATTATTGAAAACAAATATCAGCATTATTACACTGGCATTTGTAAAGACTTGGACAAACGCTTTACCCAGCATTACACCAGCGGTCCTTTGTGCGCTAAGGCGTTACGCGGTAAAGGTCCACTAACGATGATTTACGCCGTGGGCTTAACCGATCACTCTACAGCACTGAAAATGGAAATTTGGGTAAAAAAACTCACAAAAGCTAAAAAAGTACAGTTAGTCAGTGGTAGCCTAAGTAGCCCCTTTAATGTTGAAATGGCACCCTTGGTAAACACCCCTAGCATCTAACGTTAGGGCTGTTATGACGAATGTTAGCGCCAAGCTATAGACAAATATACTTAGCCATATTCTAGAAGTGCAGTGTTTAGAGAGCCCGAGTTCAAATAGACTTAATATAGAAAAATCGTGTACAAACTCATTTAGTCAGTAAGCCATTGCTAACCCGTTAATAGGCCAAAAATATGCAAACTCCTTCCCATCGGCAAAATTTATCTTCGGAATTATTGGCTATCGGCGAACGCCACTGGCAGGCGCTATCAGAGCATGATTTGTTTGAGCCACAATGGTGTGAGCACCAAGCGCAAATTTGCATTGTATTCGCCTTAAGTGATTTTGTTGCCCGCCAGTGCATTCAGCATCCAATGTTTGTGAATGAATTAATCGCCTACCCTGAACAACAAAATCAGGAGCAGGATTACGAAGCGTTACTCAACGCGGCATTAAACGATGTCACCAGCGAAGAGCAGTTGCATAAAACCCTGCGTTTATTTCGCCACTTACATATGGTCCGTATTACTTGGGCTGATGTGACTAACACACAATCCATTGAAGACTCACTCAAACGCGTATCCGCCTTGTCGCAAGCGCTTATCGTGCAAGCCAGTTTGTGGCTAAGAGCAGAGCTATCAAAACGCTTTGGTTTACCTATGGGAGAGCTAGGTGAGCAGCATATGTACATCATAGGTATGGGTAAGCTAGGTGGCCGAGAACTGAACTTTTCCTCCGATATTGATTTGATTTTCACCTATCCAGAGCAAGGCATGACCCAAGGTGGACGCAAGCCCATTGAGCACCAACAATTCTTTACCAAGTTAGCGCAAAAACTGATCACAGCGCTGCATCAAATCACCGTAGACGGTCAAGTGTACCGCGTAGATATGCGGCTTCGCCCCTTTGGTGAAAGCGGACCGCTTGTGATGCACTTTGCTGCCATGGAAGATTACTATCAAGAACAGGGCCGAGAGTGGGAGCGATATGCCATGGTAAAAGGCCGTGTGCTCAATCCTGACGATACCTACTACCCCGAAATTGCTGACATACTTAGGCCCTTTATTTATCGCCGTTATCTTGATTACAGCGCATTAGACTCGCTACGTAAGATGAAGGCGATGATTAAGAAAGAAGTGCGCAGACGTCAGCTCAGTAACAATATCAAACTTGGCCAAGGCGGCATTCGTGAAGCAGAGTTTATCGTACAAAGCTTGCAACTGATCCGCGGTGGCCGCGAGCCGGCGCTACAAGAGCAAGGGTTACTGCATAATTTACACCTTCTAATCGACATGGAAATCCTCCCAAGCGAGGATGCAACATTATTAAAAAACAGTTACTTATGGCTTCGAAAAGTAGAGCACTGTTTACAGCAGTTTGACGATAAACAAACCCAAGTCTTACCCGATAACGACGTTGATAAAATGCGCCTGTGCACCATTTTAGGTTTGGCGGACTATGCGCAGTTCAACAGCGAGCTTTTGAAACATACGTCAACTATCCATGAACAGTTTTTACTGCTTATTGGGGAAGACGCCGCACCTGAATTAACCAAGGACGACGACGCCCTCTCCCCGCTAGAAGATTTATGGCTATTACCCTTAACCCCAGAAGAGCAGCACGAAATACTCAGCCAATGGTTATCCCCTGAACAAGCCGAAGCATTTAACGCCTCTCTTGTGGCATTTGGTGATAATTTAAGTGCTAGTCGTATTGGTCAGCGCGGCGAGAATATACTCAACAAGCTTATCCCTCAGCTACTGTTCGTCATTTTGCAACAAACACCCCAAGCGGCAAGCCAAAGCTTAGATCGTTGCTTAAAAGTATTTCGCGCCATTTATGGGCGTACCGCCTATTTAGATTTATTGTTTGAAAACCAAGGAGCGCTCAAGCAATTAGTCAGTTTGTGTTCTGCCAGTCCTTGGGTAACCGAGCAGATCAGTCGATTTCCGCTATTGCTCGACGAATTGCTCAATCCAGCACAATTAGTTAATCCCACAGAGTTAACCGAATATAACGCTGAGCTTAGGCTAGCGATGCTGCGCGTGGATGAAAGCGATTTAGAGCAACAAATGGAAGCATTACGTCAATTTAAGCTTTGCCAACAACTAAAAATTGCCGCGGCTGATATCACAGGTGTATTGCCCGTGATGAAAGTCAGTGACCATCTTACTTTTCTCGCTCAAAGCATTATTCGCCAAGTGGTTAATTTAGCGTGGCAACAAATGACTGAAAAATACGGCGAACCTGATTATGCTGATATACCGAATGAACAGCACGACATGCTCAGCCGAGGTTTTGCAGTCATAGGTTATGGTAAATTAGGTGGCTATGAACTTGGTTATGGCTCAGATCTCGATTTAGTGTTTCTGCATAATTGCACCAGCAGAGCTGCAACAAATGGTCCAAAATCCATAGAGTCTGGGTTGTTTTATCTCAAATTGGCCCAGCGTATTTTACACTTATTCAATACCAAAACGGCATCAGGCCATTTATATGAAGTGGACATGCGTTTACGTCCATCTGGCAATGCTGGGTTACTTGTTTGCCATATTGATGGCTTTAGTGAGTATCAAAACCAAACAGCTTGGACGTGGGAACATCAGGCGCTAACACGCGCACGCTTTATCGTAGGTAGCCCAAGTCTTGCCCAAGAGTTTTCAGTGGTACGTCATCAGATACTATCGCAAAAACGCGATATTAAACCTCTGCAAGAAAGTGTTGCTCAGATGCGTGAAAAAATGCGTAAGCATTTAGGCTCCTCATCAAAGGCTGGATTTGATTTAAAACAAGACAGTGGTGGTATCGCGGATATCGAATTCATCGTTCAATACTATGTATTAGCCTATTCCTGCGAGTATCCGGCGCTGTCCAAATGGCCCGACAACGTTAGAATTTTGCAGCAACTACAAGCCAGTAAGTTACTTGGAGAACAGGATACACAAATCCTAAATGATGCCTATTTGACCTATCGTAATACCAACCACAGACTAGTCTTACAGCAATCTGAACAACCCCCTGATGGCGATCAGTTCATCCAGCTACGTGAAGGGGTCAGCCGAATTTGGCAGCAACTATTTACAATGCAAAGTTAAGCTCCACAAAGTAACGGCAGTGACAATCAGCCTACGACTTTGCAATTCTGTTTTAAATATTGGCTAATCACCGCAGTGATCACCAATGAACGTTGCTTAGGGCATACATAAGTTTTTACGGTGCCATCGAAATTACTGTCGATGGCGCGAGAAATCTCATGCAGACTACCCACAATTGAGTTGTCGATTTGAAAGGCATGCTTAATGATAAAGTCACGATTAAGTTCCCATATTACCTGCATACCTTCTGATTGAGCATAGGAGATAATACTATCACGCAATGTCGAACCGGCTTTGAATGAGCGGTGTTTGTATTCGCCTACCCAATTAGGTGCCAGTGGTTTTTGCAGGCTTTCCATCTTTTTTAAGCGCTCGCCAAGGGGCGTATCTGACATATTCACCACATTGACAAAATCCCCTATGTTTTCCCCCCTGGGATGGCGTGATGACAAACGGTATTCAGCATAAAAATCCGTCATGTTCTGAGCAACAGACTTAGGTCCTTCCCCACCTTCTGGTATCGGTGCATTGATATTCATCTGCTGCAATACAATCACGAAAATCGCAATCAGGATCAACGCCAAAGCTAATAGGGCGTGACGCCACCATGCAAATGATTGAGATTCACTGGGATTGTGTTTCATTGCTACCATAACTACCTTAAAAACAACAAACTGGACGAGTGCTAATTCACTCTACAGACAACCATTTCACCCTTAGTCATACAACGAAGGGTCATCTTTATTGGGTCGCGTTTTAAAACGCTTATGCATCCACAAATACTGCTCTGGTGCTTCTAACACGAGAGACTCAACCATTTTATTCATACCAGCTACATCTTCTTTATCGTCACCAGAGGGGAAACTCTCCAGTCCGGGAACCACTTTAATTTTGTAACCCGTGGCGGTTTTAATCGATGCAAGAAAAACAGTTTCACAATTGGCCTCCTTGGCAAACAGTAATGAGCCCGTCGTGGTGGCCGTTTGCTCAACGGCAAAAAAGGGCACGAATTCACATTTTACTCGACCATAATCTTGATCAGGCAAGTAAAAGCATATTTCGCCATCGTTGAGCGCTTGAATAAGCCCCCGTACATCGCGTTTATGCACCATGTACTTGTTTGAGCGATTACGCCCGTGATACTGCATGTATTCCATCAGTGGGTTGTTATGCTTGCGGTAAAACGCCACCGACGGATTGCGCAGGCCTGCCACCCGCACCGCAAATTCCAAATTCATATTGTGAATAGCGTAGGCTAACACCCCTTTACCTTGCGCTAAAATTGCCTCGATGTGTTCATATCCTTCAAACTCAGCCATTTTTTTGATCCGCCAAGTAGGCCACCACCACCCCATGCTGGCTTCTAACAAGGCCATACCTGCATTATCTAGATTGTCAGCAAGCAATTTTTGACGTTGAGCCGGGCTATAATCAGGAAAACACAGCGCTAAATTGCGTTTAGCAATCTGTACGCGCTTTTTTGCTAACACAGACAACAGTTTACCGAGTCCCCTGCCGATATATGTCTGTAGCCTATACGGTAACCAAGAAATCGTATAAAGCAGGACGATACTGACCCATGTTAGCCAAAACCGTGGGTGTAAAAACGTCAATGTGAATGTTGGGGCGGCAACAAAAGATTGGTGCAAGGTCGGATCCGAAGCAAAAAAAGTTGGGCTATTGTAATCGACAAATGAGCGATTACTAATTAACTGGGTATAAAGTTTTAATTACTTTATTCTATAGATTCTAAGTTTGTCCCAATGCAGCGCCGATTTACCTCGCTAAATGGGCAGAATTACTTTGATTTAAACGGAAAATGAATGGCCCAACTCAATTCTCTCGACGCTTATTATTGTGGACTCGATGCGGTAAATAGCGCGACTTTACACGTAACCAAAGAGCAGCAAATATTGTTTGCTAACGAGGCGGCCTGTGCCTTATTTGGATACCAAGCAAAGAAAATAACTGACATGCAGATCAATCAGTTGTTAGAGAATTTTTATTCCGATAAAAACCAACCTTTTGACGATCATTTGTTCTATGCCGAGGCACAAGAAAACGAGCAACTTAACGGCATTTACAAATGCATGATCATCAACGATGAACATCTCATCGCGGAAGTCCAGGTAAAACCCGTTTCTTGGCTGGAAACCGATACGTCATATGTGCTTAATATCAACCCAAGTAACATTCGCCCACCAACGGGGAATGAGATTTATGACATTATTCATCGCATTAATGTCGCTACAAGTGTGGCACAAATAGGTATTTGGGAATTCAATCTGGAGCAACAGAAGCTCATTTGGGATGAACAGATGTTTATTCTGCATGGCTGTGATCCCGCTGATTTTAGCGGGGAGTTAAACCAATGGAGTGATTTACTCCACCCTGACGACAAAGAAGAGGCCCTAGGTTGTCTTCACCGGTCGCTCAACACAATTGATAAACTCGATATCGCGTTTCGAATAGTGACGCCAAAAGGCGAGATGCGTCATATACGCGCATTTGCCAGGCCCGTGCGCAGCGCCGACGGGCAGGTATCGAAAATCATTGGTGTGAATTACGATATTGGTGCCCAGCACCAACAGCAAAAGTGGTTAGAAAATGGCTTACAAAGTAACGAGCTATTTATCAAAGTGCTGCGAGAGACCGACAATGCCGTCCTCATTACCGATAAAAACGTCAAGACCAAATGGGTTAATCCCAGCTTTACTCGTATTACGGGATATTACTTAGAAGAAGTCAAAGACAAAAATCCCGGCCATGTATTACAAGGCTTACAAAGTAACCCAGATACGATCGCTCAGATGCGTGATGCTGTGGCAAAACGAGAGCGGTTCAACATAGAAATACTGAATTACCGCAAAGATGGTTCGCCACTGTGGTTTAAAATCAATAGCCATCCAGTTTATCAAAACGGTGCGTTTGACGGATTTATCGCCATTCAAAGCGATATAACCGAACAGAAAAATGCCGAATTTGCCCTGCTCAAGGCCAATAGTATTCAAAAAGCGATACTCGACAGTGCGCATTTGTTAATGGTGTCATGTGATGCTGATGGCCAGATTTTGACCTGTAATCAGACCACCGAAACCGTGTTAGGTTATAGTCGTAATGAACTGAAACAAGACGCCAATATTCAGCAATTTATGCTGACGTCAGAACTCACTAAATTCTCACAACAAGGTTCTCATAAATTTACCTCTCCCATGGAGGCTTTTTTTTATCGCGCCTCACAAAGGGACGTTGATGAAAATGAGTGGAGCTTTGTTACCAAAAATGGCCAGCAAATTCCTATGGAGGTCGCCGTAACGGGCATTATATCCCTGGAAGATACCTTAGAGGGGTACTTATTGGTCGCCAGAGATATCAGCCAAATCAAACGTTTTGAGAAAGAACGCCGGCGCCAGCAGGACCTACTGGAAACCACTGGGGAAATGGCCAAATTAGGTGGTTGGGAACTGGACCTAGCCTCGAACAAAGTGACTTGGTCAGATCAAGTGTACCGCATTCATGAATTACCTATCGGCTCTGAAGTTGACTTAACCAGCGCGATGAACTTTTATCCCAGCGACGTGCGCCCCGCCGTGAAAAATGCAATGAATAGCTCCATTGCTGATGGCAAGAAATGGGACTTACAAGTGCCATTTCTTACGGCCAAAAAGAACCATATTTGGGTTCGAGCGGTTGGTTACGCCGAGTATCAAGATGGCGTACCCATATTATTACGGGGTGCCTTTCAAGACATTACAGAAATGAAAAAGGCAGAAGAACAAGCCAAAGAAGCCAGCCGGGCAAAAAGTGAATTTTTAGCCAATATGAGTCATGAAATCCGCACGCCAATTAACGGGATTGTGGGCATGAACGATTTACTATTGGCCACCGAACTGACTAAAAAACAGCGCCATTTTGCCGAATTAGTGCACAGCAGCAGTGAATCATTACTACTACTTATCAACGATATTTTAGATTTCTCCAAAATTGAAGCCGGTAAGTTGAGCATAGATTCAATCGACTTCGATTTACACTTACTGCTAGGAAACATAATCGATACCTTTGCCAGCCGTGCCCAGCAAAAAGGCCTTGAGCTAATATTCGATTTACATCCAGACGTACCCCAGTGGATCACCAGTGATCCAGGTCGCATTCGACAAATCTTAAATAACCTGTTGGGTAACGCAATTAAATTCACCCATCACGGTGAAGTCATTTTACGGGCTGCATTGGCTGGGGATGAGCAACTCAAATTTGATGTATTGGATACCGGAATTGGTATTCACGAAGATAATCAACAAGCATTATTTTCTAAGTTTATGCAAGTCGACTCCTCTACCACTCGTCACTTTGGGGGGACCGGATTAGGCTTAGCTATTAGCAAGCAACTGAGTGAATTACTCGGTGGAACGGTTGGCGTGGCCAGCAAATGGCAGCAAGGTTCAACATTCTGGTTTACCATATCGTTAGAAGCATTTTCTCGTGGCAATACACCAAGTTTGCCTATATTTTCTGAGCGAGAAAGCCCCCTACAGGTGCTAGTCGTGGATGACAATCCTACACTGACGGATATTTTACGTCAGTGGCTAGCGACGCAGAATATGATCATGCATCACGCAGAGAACGCGTCTCAGGCCCTAAAATTGTTGCGCCGAAGTCACCTTAGCACGACGCAAATGGATATGGTCCTCATCGACACCAATTTACCCGGCATAAATGGTATTGAGTTAACCAAAGCGATCCGTAGTAACGATCTGTTTAACACCTTGCACATTATTTTAATGACGCCCCATGATTGGCTTGAAAGTGGTACATCCAGCCAGCTAACAGGGGCGGTTAGCTATGTCACTAAACCTATTAAGCCCGCTACCTTGAGCGCAGCGTTTACCGGGGCTGTAGAGAAAGATTCACCAGCTAAACACAGTAAAAATCAGCCTGCGACAAAGTTACTGAATAAACATCAACAAGCGCCGCATATTCTGTTGGTAGAAGATAACTTTATTAACCAGCAGGTGGTGATCGAAATGCTTAAGAAATTGCACTGCTCAGTGCAAGTAGCAGAAAACGGGCAAGAGGCTATCCATAACCTTGAGCAGGCAGATAAACCTTTTGATGCCATATTAATGGATTGCCAAATGCCGATCATGGACGGTTATCAAGCAAGCCGTATTATTCGCAAGAACATGCATGAAAATTACGCCTCAACCTTGCCCATTATAGCGCTCACCGCTAACGCTATGAAAGGTGATCGAGAGGCTTGCTTAGCTGCGGGTATGAATGCCTACCTATCTAAACCGATTGTGCTGGCAGACCTAAGAGCTGAGTTGCATCAGTGGCTTAAATAATAGCCTCTGATGCGATTTATCTCTGTCGATCAGTAATCGTTATCGATAGCCTTAAGTTTCTTTTCAAATTGCACCATGTGCTCATCTTTTTCATAATCAAAATGATATTGGTTATGAAAGCCAAAACGAAGTTTAACTAATTGATCTTCCATGAAAATAGTATAGCCATCAAAATCACTAAAAGCGGTTACACCAGCAAGGAAATGGCCTTCACCTTTAGGCTCACCGTTTTCTCTAATTTTCTCAAAGATTGACAGTATAAACTTACTGTCCATTTCATTTTTCATGGCCTGGCCTTTACGTGTTGAGTATTGGTTTTACGTTAACGAGTCAACCTTAACGCATCTGACAATAATGGATTGTATTCGCTGACAAATGCAATAACTACGCCTGCTAGGCAAGGTTAAATATATCACTTTGCAAACAGCGAACAATGAAGATGAATCTCGCTATACGTTATTAGATAAGGGCATGTGCACACGATATCAATATGCAGTGCTCGCCTTTGACTAATGACGCACAAAATACAAAATCATTGATACGCAATACATTAGGGTAAGTTTGGGATACCAAAGAGGAAAATCTACACACTAACCTATCAATCGTTTTTGCCCACTAGCAGACACAAAAAAACCACTGGGCTTAACCCAGTGGCTGAACGTTAATCTAATTTGGTAAGTATTAGTCAACTAACGCTTGATACGCCATGTTCTTAAAGTCTTTGTTATAGGAAAAATAACTAGAGGGCATAAGCTGAGTCATTGAAATGATGATCATTTGCTCTTTTGGATCGATTCTAAAATAAGTTGAAGCGGCTCCAGCCCAGCCATAATCGCCTTTTGAACCCATAGTATTCGCACCTTGCTCATCAACGGTAACCGACATCGCTAAACCATAACCTTCACCAGGCGCAGAAGGCTCAAATGGGATAAGACTAGCGGGTAAATGATTGGTACGCATGTATTCAACGGTTTTACGTCCGAGAATACGCTTGCCCTTATACTCACCGCCATTTAACAGCATTTGGGTAAAGGTATAATAATCATCTATGGTTGAGACTAAACCACCACCGCCTGATTCAATTTCAGGAGCAGATAAGTAATCCCCAAGTGGTTCATTTTCCATTGGCACCGTTTGACCTTGCTGATTGATAACGTAGATCTGCGCTAAACGGTCTTTTTTATCTGCTGGCACATAAAAGCCAGTGTCGTTCATCTTCAGTGGGTTAAAGATATGCTGCTTGAAATACTCACCTAAGGTTTGACCGGATAAACGCTCAACTAACACGCCAATTATATCGGTGCCTATGCTGTAGTTCCATTTCGTACCGGGTTGATGATTTAGCGGTAACTTAGCCACTTCTGTTAGCAAATCTGCACGCTTGGTTTTACCCGAGAACAGAGCCGATTGCTGATACAACTTATCCACTGGGCTTTGGCTAAAACCATAACTGAAACCTGCTGAGTGGGTAAACAGCTGCTGAATGGTCATGATCTTATTTGTGTCTTCAAGGATCATTTTATCGCCATCCATTCCTGCATATACCTTAAGATTTGCTAACTCAGGTAGATACTTACTCACAGGATCATTCATCTGAAATTTGCCTTGCTCCCACAGCGTTAAGGCAGCAACAGCGGTAATCGGTTTGGTCATGGAATAAATACGGAAAATAGTATCTTCTGCCATGTCAGTTTTAGCTTCACGGTCGCTAAATCCGACTGCTTCAAGGTGTACCACTTTGCCCTTACGTGCCACTAAGGTCACAGTGCCAGCTAACTTCTGCTGATCGACAAACGCCTGCATAGCCGGTTCAATTCGTTCAAGACGAGCTTCAGACATACCCACTTTTTTTGGATTTGTAACACGAATGTCGGCGTAGGCAGGCTGCGCTAACAATGCACTCATGGCACTTGCTAAAAGAATTTTATTGATTTTTTTCATGAAAGACCTGTTTTAGGATATGCGTCAATTGAGTGGTTGAGGATATATCATACTAATGTGATAAATCATCAAAATTAACAATAAGTCATCATCATCCCAACATATAACTACCAGTAATCAAGGCCTAATCACATGAGTTATGCCCAAAAAGCCAATTAAATTGGCTGACTCTTATACTTTTTTAAGCCACAGACCATTGTCATTTTTTTGATATTTTTGCTTCACAGCTGACCAAGCCACTTTGTGGGCGACTTCTTCACGCCCTTGGTCTCCCCGTCTGTCGTCGGGATCTTTGTATTCATCCCACGCACTGTTAAACGCAGCTAAATAAATACTCTGTGCCTTAGGGGGTAACACATTTTGCACCGTGTCAGGCAGATCTTTATGAGAATCGTATGGCATATAGACGCTCCTTAAAATATTTAAGTCATAACATAGCTATTACTAGCGCAAAGTTTAGGCTGCTTTGCTCTGCAGCCCTAAACGCGCTTACTGAATAAAAAGAAGCAAGAAGAGTTCCAAACACATAATAAAGTCAGCGTGCAACACTGACGCTGACATGAAATGACCATTGATGAATATATGCAATGATAGGGGCTGTTATCCCCGTCCCACTTGTGAAAATATTACAAGGTTATGGGTTTATTTACCGCGAAACGCAGATACTAATTTCCCCATTAAAGAGACGATTAATAACACCAGTCCTCCGGCGACAATACCCACTATACCGTCGGCTAGTATGGGTAAAATAGCATTAATAGTACTTCCTACCCCACTGAACTGAGTTAACACATTTGCCACTACATGATGCACAAAGGGCACGCTGTGAACCACTATCCCTCCACCCACCAAAAACATCGCAGCCGTACCGATAATGGCCAGGCTTTTCATCAGTAACGGCGCAATAATCAATAAACTGCGCCCAACGAACCGTTGTAAGCGGTTAAATGATCCAGACACAGATTTACGCAGCATATACAAACCAGCATCATCTAGTTTGACGATACCAGCAACCAAACCATACACCCCAACGGTGATAGCAATGGCCAATAATGACACAACGATTATTTGTGTGCTTAAAGGCTCAGCCTGCACTGTGCCCAAAACGATGACTACGATTTCAGCAGACAAAATAAAATCTGTTCTTATCGCCCCTTTAATTTTGCCTTTTTCTAACGCGACTAAATCAACCGTTGGGTCCGCCAACGCATTGAGCTTTTCTTGATGCTCTGCTTCACGCTCCGCTTTGCTGTGCAGCCACTTATGGGCAACTTTTTCAAAGCCTTCGAAACACAAGTACAAACCACCAATAACCAGTAACACAATAATCAACCAAGGAGCAAAAGCACTGATCAATAGTGCTGATGGTACGAGGATCAATTTATTTAAAAATGAACCTTTGGCAACCGCCCACACAACAGGCAGTTCCCGCTCTGCTTTTACACCAGAGACTTGCTCTGCGTTTAATGCCAAATCGTCACCTAGCACGCCAGCCGTTTTTTTGGCTGCCACTTTAGATAAAATAGCCACGTCATCAAGGATCGTCGCGATGTCATCAATCAAGGCAAGTAGGTTTGCAGCGGCCATGCTTGGCTCCTAAAAATTGGGGTTAAGACTAATAGTGAATTATTCTGCAATAGCGCGTGGTGGCTCATTACCACCTTGCAGCAGTAACATAGCACTGAGGGGGATTAACTGCACATTATCTTGTGCTAATTTCGGCAGTCGTTGCTGCAAGTAAGTGATCGTCTGGCTATGGGGGTGACCAATGGCTAGGGAGCGTCCATATTTTCGTGCTTTTGTGACTAATAAATTAAACTGACGGTCTATTTTGTCCACCGACAAATCATTGTCTAGAAAAACATGCCGCCGCATGGTGGGTACATGCTGTTGTCTGGCAATCGTTTCAGCCAGCGTAAGTGCGGTGGTGCGACTATCAATAAAGATTAAACCATGTTGATGCAGATATCCCATAGTCGTACGCATGGGATGAGCCAGTTGAGTAAGACGACTACCCATATGATTATTCATACCAAGGGCATCAGGCACACTGGCAAACGCTGCGTTAAGAGTTTGCAATATGTCACTGTCATTCATGCTCGCCAGCAGCACATTCGGCTCTTGCCGTAACCCGGCAACAGACTCCATTGGCATGTGCAGCAAAAATTCACGTTGCTGCTCTTTCGCTAACAGAGCGTACTTTTGACTCATTTTTTTGTGGGGTAATATGGACACAGCCACATTCTTTGGTAAGGAAAATGCCGCTTTATCACGCAGAAAACTATTTCCCACATCGTCAATGATAATCGCGATTTGCGCACTGTAGGCTGTATCGGGAGCAATCAACATTAACAATAAGACGAGGCAAATACGGCGTGTCCTGCTGAGCTTATTGTTATTAATATCCACTACAACTTTAACCACTGGGTAGGATTCACCGGATCACCTTTATAGCGAATTTCGAAATACAAATTAGGTGAAGATTGACCACCACTTTGCCCTACCAGTGCAATCGGCTCCCCAGCTGAAACAGTATCACCCGACTGATGTAACAAGGCCTGGTTATGCCCATACAAACTCATGTAGCCGTTGCCGTGATCGATCACCGTGACCAAACCAAACCCTCGTAGCCAGTCTGCATACAAGACTTTACCGTGATGAATCGCCACCACATTGCTGCCCGCATTGGCGTCAACGATAATGCCTTTCCAACGCACTTGTCCTTGGCGCTTAGTCCCAAATAATTTGCGCACTCGCCCATCAGCTGGCATGAGTAACTGACCCTTCAATTTCGCTAAACCATCAAAGGTGGTTGGCTTTAAGGCGGCCAAACGCTCAGCTTCAGCAATGGCTTTACGTAAATTTTGCTCGTTCGCTTGTAGCTCTTCAATCTTAGCCGCATCACTCTCAATGGCTGATTGTAATTTGCTTAGGGTCTGCTCTCGACTGCGCAGCCCTTGGGTAAGTGTCGCCTGTTGAGCCTGCTGACGGTCAAGCAGGTTTTGCAGACCATCTTGCTTCACGATTAAACTTAGATTGATTTCAGTTAACTCTTCGCCCAACATTCGAAATTCATCAATTAATTCGCTTCGCGCCTTATTCAGGTATTGGTAATACGTGATCGTGCGCTCAAATTTAGCCGCACTTTCTTGGTTAAGCAGCATTTTGGCGTAATCATAATTGCCCGTCATAAAGGCACTGCGAATTTGCTTGGCTAAGGTTTCTTGCTGCTTTGCTAACTTACTTTGAATTTCGCTTTGGCGTTTTTTAAGGTTTCGCTGATCCTCTTGGTTCGCCTTTAACTCTTGTTCTGTGCTGTTAAGTGCTTTGGCGGCGGAGGCAATTTTAAGCTCACTTTGCTTTAACTCACCTTGCAACGCTTTGGCTTTTGCCAGTTGTTTCGCAACTTGCTGTTGTTTCTGTTTAATCTGCTGTTGCAGCGCTTGTAGTTCTTCTTTGGATTGGCCCAACACCTGAAATGGTAAAAGGCAAACAAACAAAAAGCACCATAAGCATGGTGCTTTTTTGTTTTTTATCCATGACAACAATGGTTGCAAAAGAATTACTTAACCAAAGTCACAATGGGCGTGCCAGTCATTTCGTTTGGTTGTTCCATGCCCATTAAGTGCAACATAGTGGGCGCCACATCACTCAAGGTGCCGCCAGTGCGTGCAGTGGTCTTTTGACCAACGTGCCAAAACGGCACTAACTCACTGGTATGAGCCGTATGTGCTTGACCTGTTGTTTCATCCGCCATTTTTTCCGCGTTACCATGATCCGCAGTGATTAAGCAGTCGCCACCAATGTGATTAATCGCTTCAACAACACGTCCAATACAGGTATCTACTGCTTCACAGGCTTTCACTGCCGCAGCAAAATTACCGGTATGACCGACCATGTCGCCATTGGGATAATTACATATAATGGCGTCAAATTTACCTGACTCAATAGCCGCTACAAGCTTATCAGTCAGCTCAGTGGAGTTCATTTCTGGCTGTAAATCATAAGTGGCGACTTTTGGTGAAGGGATCAAAATACGTTCTTCGCCTTCATATAAATCTTCTTTACCGCCGCTGTAGAAAAAGGTCACGTGAGCGAACTTTTCTGTTTCGGATATACGTAATTGGGTTTTACCATGATTCGCTAACCACTCGCCCATGACATTGACCAATGCCACCGGAGGATAAGCTGCTGGTGCATCTATGCTTTCCGCGTAGCGAGTCAGCATCACAAATGCGCTCAGATCAATATGTTGCCCTTTGTCGAAATCACTAAAGTCGCTCTCCACAAACGGACGACTGATTTCACGGGCACGATCCGCTCTGAAGTTCATAAAGACTAATGCATCACCCGCTTCAATCGGCGCAGCATCACCAATAACAGTAGGTTGCATAAATTCATCGTTTTCATCTCGGCTATAAGAATTTTCTAACCCTTCCACGGCACTCGCTACATTGAAAGCCCCTTCACCTTTGGCTATGACCTTGTAAGCCTTTTCAACACGATCCCAACGAGAGTCGCGATCCATGGCGTAATAGCGGCCCACTAAGGTAGCTGTTTTGCCCACACCGAGCTCTTCGAATACTTTATCAGCGGCTTCAAGCGGTGCTTTAGCGCTACGAGGCGGAGTGTCGCGACCGTCTAAAAATGCATGCAAATAGATTTTTTTCGCGCCGCGCTTAGCTGCCAGCTTAATCATCGCAAAGATATGGTCTTGGTGGCTGTGTACACCACCTTCGGATAACAAGCCCATAATATGAACGGCTTTATCTTGCTTAATGGCTTTATCTACATTGTTGACCAATATTTCGTTTTCGAAAAAATCACCGTCTTTAATCGCTTTGGTCACTCGGGTAAAATCTTGATATACCACACGGCCTGCGCCTAAATTTACGTGACCTACCTCTGAGTTACCCATTTGTCCACCCGGCAACCCCACATCCATACCTGAGGCAGAGATAAGTGTATTGGTAGTTTCTTTTGTTAAGCGGTCTAGTACCGGGGTGTTTGCGTGGGCAATCGCGTTATTGGTGGTGTCTTCTCGGTGTCCCCACCCGTCCATTATAATTAGGGCTAACGTTTTTTTGCCTTGGCTCATGATTGTCTCCGCTGAAAAAGGTTGTAAAAAAGTAACTTGGGGTCAGAACGATAGATTGCAAAGTGCAAGTAAACATTCTACACACACAGGTACCATATTATCCTGTGTGTGTTGGCTCGTCACGGGCAATTAGTGGAAAAACTCGCGTGTTTACAAAACCTTATTTTATAAGTTATGGCTTGGTGGCGCACTGCTACTGGTTTTAGGCAGTAATTTCTATATACTTTGCTCTCATTTTTTTACCTTAAATGCTTTAAAGAGGCGCAATAATTATGGATCAAGTGATTGAATTTGCTACAAATCACTACATTTTAGCGGGTTTATTCGTCGCTTTGTTAGTATCGCTGCTATACACCACTGTCGCGAGTTCATTTTCAAAATTAAAAGAGCTCAGCACCCACGAGGCTACGCTTCTAATGAATAAAGAGGACGCCATGGTGCTGGATATCCGCCCAGTGGCCGAATTTAAAAAGGGCCATATTTTAGGCGCCAAGCAAATTAAACCTGAGCTCGTCACTAAGGGCGATTTCGCTAGCCTTGAAAAACAAAAAGACAAACCCATTATTGTTGTGTGTGCAATGGGAATGACATGTAAACGTACTGCAAACCAAATGCTTAAGGAAGGTTTTGAGCAGGTAACCGTTCTTAAAGGAGGGATGAACGCCTGGCAAGGTGCGAGTCTTCCAATTAGCAAATAAACAAAAAGGTATTTTTATCATGAGTAAAGTCGAGTTATACACCAAAGGACACTGTCCGTACTGTCACCGCGCGAAGGCGCTACTAGAGCAGAAAGGCGTGCAATACACCGAATTTAAAGTGGATGTTCAGCCTGAACTACGTTCAGAAATGATCACTCGCGCTAACGGTGGTTCAACCGTGCCGCAAATATTTATTGGAATACAACACGTAGGTGGTTGTGACGATTTGTTCGCGCTAGAATCACAAAATAAATTAGATACATTACTTTCTGCTTAAGCAGAAAATTTAAGGAAGCAAAATGGCTGAAGAAAACCAAACAAATCCAGCTGACGCAGCTCAAGCCGCTCAGGGACCTCAATTCGCAATCCAGCGTATTTACACCAAGGACATCTCTTTTGAAACGCCAAATTCACCGGCTATTTTTCAAAAAGAATGGAAACCTGAAGTTCAATTAGATTTGGACACACGTAGTGCGCTGATTGAAGAAAACGTCTATGAAATCGTCTTGGCTGTTACAGTGACCGCCATGTTAGGTGAAGAAACAGCCTTTTTGTGTGAAGTACAACAAGCGGGTATTTTTGCTATCGGCGATATGCCTGAGCAAAATAAAGCGCACATGTTGGGTTCTTTCTGCCCGAACACGCTTTTCCCTTATGCTCGTGAAACGATTTCTAACTTAGTTAATCGTGGTACGTTCCCGCCCCTTAATCTTGCGCCTGTTAACTTTGACGCTATTTTTGCAGCTTACATGCAAAAACGTGCGGCTCAACAAGCACAAGAGCAAGCGCCTACGCAGTTAGACGCGTAAGTACTGAGCTAATGAAACAAACAGTTTCAGTATTGGGGGCGGGGTCGTATGGCACCGCCCTTGCTTTTTGTCTGGCCAGAAATGGGGTTGTCACCACATTATGGGGCCGAGACCCAAAGCAAATGCAAGATATGGCCGACGTCAGAAGTAATCAAAAATACTTACCAGGGGCTATTTTCCCCGAGCCATTAAGTATTGAAGTCGATTTACGCAGCGCGGTGAGCCTAAACAATGATTTACTCATTGTGACCCCAAGCCACGGCTTTTCAGCGTTGTTACGCCAAATTAAACCCATGCTCACATCAGAGCACAGAATTATTTGGGCCACCAAGGGACTCGATCCCCAAAACGGCAGATTATTGCAAGATGTTGCCCGGGAAATACTCGGTGATACTATTCCTCTTGCGGTGGTGTCAGGCCCCACATTTGCTAAAGAAATGGTCGCAGGCTTACCCACCGCTATTTCCGTATCATCAACGGATGATCAATTGGCCACAGATTTTGCCAATATGCTGCACTGCTCTCGTTCATTTCGGGTATACAAAAACAATGACTTTATTGGCGTGCAATTAGGCGGTGCGGTAAAAAACGTCATTGCCATAGGCGCTGGGTTAGCCGATGGCTTAGGCTTTGGTTCAAACGCCAGAACGGCTTTGATCACCCGTGGTCTAGCAGAGCTAACTCGCTTAGGTATTACCTTAGGCGCACAGCCTGAAACCTTTATGGGTATGGCAGGCCTAGGTGACTTGGTATTAACCTGCACTGATAACCAATCCCGTAATCGTCGTTTCGGTTTAGCTTTAGGCGCCGGAAAAAGCATAGACGACGCGATTGCAGAAATCGGCCAAGTGGTTGAAGGTTACCGCAATACCAAAGAAGTACATCAATTGGCTGCGCGTCATAACGTAGAAATGCCGATTTGTGAGCAAATCTACAAAGTCTTATACGAAGCCAAACCCGCAAAAGAAGCTGCACTAGCCTTACTAGGTCGAGAGCAAACATCTGAATAACAAACTGGGTTACAACTGCATTTAGTTAGTAAAATAAAAATGCCTCATTGACGATTAGTGCCCTCCTATCCAGAGGGCATTTTTATTTGTGTGATATGAAGGTGTAAGCGCAAAGCTAACCCAATGCCCATTGTAACAAGCATCATTTATCGCAACTAGTGTTTAGGTTCGGCAACCGCGGGGAAAAGCACAGTTAATGAAACGAATAGCTCAAATAGATTCGCGTTCATTGACTGAACTAAATGGCCTTATTTCTTCGTTGCCTGCAAATGAAAAACGTTAATCGGTGAGGCGATATTCCACTGGGCTTTGCCTGTATCAAATTTGATTGATACATATAAACCGTTATTTTCACCATCAAAATGACGGTAAGTCTTGCTCGCTTTTGAGCGTGAGCGCTGATAAACATGTGAAAAAGCGACCAACTCTAACGAGTGCACTAATGCGAAATAATTGGGTACAAGCCAGGCGAAGGCATCCATGAGCCAGCGATCTTGCTTGAGTTGTGTTAATAGCGCTGGCGGGTATTGCCCTGCGAGTACGCACTCCCCGTTGGCAAACCTTAACGTAAACTTGGGCATGGCTTTATCGCCAGCATTGGCGCCCGCAGCCTCTAGAACCATTTCACAGTGGGTTTCAATCCGTGCTAACAAGTGTTCAGTTTCTTCGCGTATATAATAATCCAACCCCGTAATAGGCTGATATCGCATTCTAGGTTCATTTACCCATAATGTAGGCAGCAATTGCTGTAATACGTGGGCTGAGCCTACTGTTGGCCTTGCTGTGCGCGCAACATCTTGGCCAAGCGTATTAGTGAGTTGAATATGGGCAGAACCTAGCATATGAATACCTTTTGCTGCCTTTGGTGTGCAGCTAGTGTTTAACTAATATCCTACCGTTCAGCAGAGATTATGCCAAAGTGAGTATTATTAATTTAATCAATAGCTTATAAGCCGAAATCCGCCTCTAGAGAAAAACACAAAGACAAGTGTCATTTTTCTGACTGGGCATTTGACAAGAGTGCAATGAGGGCGAATTGTGATGAGGGTTACAAAAAATAAAAAGCCGAGTCAGATATATCAACTCGGCTTTTTAGCTGTTAAAAATTGTGTTTATTTAGGGACGTTCAATCACCAGCCTAAAATAGACCAGATCATGCAGCTCGTTATCATCTGACCAAATCCAATTGGCGCCATTGGAGCCATACAATCCGCTCACTCGCGAGCGCCAAGGTAAAGCCCCATAAGCGCCATACTCTGCGGCATAACCCCAACTATTATCGTCATAACTTTGCGTATTCCAATCATCAAACGTTTGCGTAGAAACTTTCCACTGCGTATCGCTGACGATAACGCCCTGTTCGGTTTCTATCTTAGCGATAAGCGCCGCAATGCCATCTACGTCCTGGGCCTTCACCGCTAATACGTTGCGACCAGAGGCCAGTTCCACGATGTAACTCTTAGCGTACATCCAGTTGTTTGATGAGCCTAAGAATACGCCGTTAAAGTAAGTATCTTCAAAGTTATCAACCGATATTGTGATCGTTGCCATTTCAGAGGTGACAGGCGCGGCGGCGATAGACAGCGTAAAGGTTTGCTGAGCGTGTGTGCCTGTTGTATCACTAGCCTGAACAGTAAAGGTAAATTCGCCTGCTTCATTAGGTGTTCCTGCCAATTCCCCGCTTTGCGTCTCAAGGCTAATCCCATTAGGTAAACTACCGTTTGTTAGTGACCATACAAAAGACTCGCTTCCACCACTGGCAGACAGCATGCTTGAATAAGCTTCATTCACCTGCCCTTGTGCTAAGGCCAGCGTTTCAATCACCACAGGATCAGGCGCAGCCTCATCACTTGCAGTTATGTGATAACGAAAGTACACAGTATCGTCGTCATAACGTTCATCTGACCATAGCCACTGCGCTTGGCTTGTACTTGCCCATCCCTGTACTTTTTTATACCAAGGCCACACGCCGTAGTAACCATAGGTACTGGCTGGTTGCCACTGGCTATCATCGAAATCGGTTTGCTGCCAACCTTCAACATGCTCAGTAGAAACTTTCCAATTTTCATCGCTATACAAAGGTTGACCCGCTAACTCTAATTCAGCCAGCAGTCCTGCTAAACCATCAACATCCATCGCTTTGACTGCCAGCACATTATTGACTTGCGTCACATTAACGCTATAGAACTGGCTGCTTTTCCAATCTGCAGACTCGCCTAACAGTACCCCGTTAAAGTACAACTCTTCTGAATTATCAACCGTTAGGCGAATGCTTAATTGTTGATTAATTGCAGGCTCGGGCATGAGGTTCTCGGCGGCGGCGCCTAATGCGATGCGACCAAATGTCAAGGTGCTGACATCAATGGCCTTGCCCGTGTTTAATAGCGCCGCTAAAATTTGCCCTTTATCAGGTTTGTTATCCAATGAAGCCAGCGCAGCAAATGCGCCAGCCACATGAGGAGCCGCCATAGATGTCCCTTGCAACGAGGAATAAGTTCCGCCGGGTACAGAGGAAACAATACTCGTGCCGGGTGCCAATAGGGTTAAATAATCTGCTCGGTTAGTGAATGACGCGACACTGTCGTTATCCGTTGTTGCCCCAACACTTACCGCACCAGTGACACACCCAGGTGCGCTTATTTTGTTGCTATAACCACTGTTACCCGACGCGATCACGACGGCGATACCCGCCTCGTCGAGTTTACCGACTGCTGCCGCGTAGCTGCGGTTAGCTGAATCACAATCACTTTGAGTGAGATACCCCCCCGCCCCTAAGCTAATGTTCACGGACGGAATAGCATAGGTATTTCGCAGGCTATATACTCGTTCTAATCCTTGAATAACGTCAGAATCGTAGGCGCCTAAACAAGGTGGATTACCATCACAATAACTACTATCGAGGATCTTTGAAAACACTTGAATGGCGATGATATCGGCGTTTTTAGCAACCCCGTGTAAGGTATCGCTATTACCTGCGACAATGCCTGCCACGTGGGTACCATGGTAACAGCCACTAAAATCACAGGCTTGGGCAGCGCCATCGGCTATTTCATCATTATTACCACTAGGACAGACAGACTCAGAAAAGCCGGAGCTGCGGTTAGTGGAAAAACACGCTTCAGAAACCACCTTACCATTTAAAAACGGATGATTTGCCTCAACACCTGAGTCAAGCACGGCTACTGTCTGACCGGCTCCATTGGCCCCAATATCATAAGCCTCATCGCTGCCAATAATACTGGTACTTTGGGCGAGTGTAGGCTGACGAATATTATCAAGCTGAATACTGCGTACATCACTTTGACCTTCGAGTACTAATAAGGCCCGAGCATTAATTTCATACACCACCAAAGGCAAATGAACAAAGCTGTGCTTTAACTGCGCGCCGCTTTGATTCAAGGTCAATTGTAAGTTAGCTTGGGCAGTTGCGATTGCTCGCATCGTGCTGGCCTCACGATTAGCGTCGCTCACGCCTTGCTGGTTGCTGTCACTTTGGCTTGCACTGTTATTTTCATCAACGGATGATGATGATCCATTCGAGTCAATATCAAGCTCCACAATGACTCGCACCGTGCCAGTTTGCTGCATTTCGCTGACTAATAACTGACGTTGCTTGGCATTGAGTAGATTGCTGTCCGCTGCATTCGCTAGGTTAATGCTGACAAAGCTCGCAAAAATACAGCACAACCAACATGCAACAAAAGGTGGAAATCGATTTAAAAGCGCATTTTTCATGATATCTCTCGCTAAGTGATAGTCACTTATCTTAATCTATAGGCATTATTTAGGGTGAGGATGTAAGGTATCGAAAATCAGACTTTCGAATGACATCCTATGAGCATTCAGGCCATCCTGAGCAAATTTCATGCATACCTTTAGTAAGACACAGGGGCAAAATTTAACAACTAGCCTTTAGTTTTACACTCGATGTTAAATACGTATGAGCTATATATTTTAGTTCTATATGAGGTACGCAATCTTTCACTGACGCGGGGTATCATTCCGCCACAGCAAGGCCTGAAACAATAGTACAGGCTTTTTTAGGTAACGTATAAACAACACAATAAGAGCAGTCGCAATAAAAGGTAAAACCAACACTTTTACCTTGCTGTAACATTTAACCTGTCACACAGAGATATATCACATGCAAGATGTCACTAGCGCCACCGAGTTATTGGTGCAAAGTTCTAATACCTACTTTTTACTTATCGGCGCAATCATGGTTTTTGCCATGCATGCTGGCTTCGCATTTTTAGAAGTGGGCACCGTTCGCCACAAAAATCAGGTTAATGCCTTGGTTAAGATCATCACCGATTTTGGCGTATCCTGTATTGCTTACTTTTTTATCGGTTACTGGATTGCCTACGACACCACGTTTTACAGTAGTGCGAGAGAATTAACTGCTAATAACGGTTATGACTTGGTCAAGTTTTTCTTCTTGATGACGTTCGCCGCCGCGATCCCAGCAATTATCTCAGGCGGTATTGCGGAGCGGGCCAAGTTTAATCCCTTCTTGTTAGCTTCAGCGATTATTGTCGCGTTAATTTATCCCTTTTTTGAAGGCGTGGTATGGAATGGCAATTACGGCGTACAGGACTGGATAGAGCAAACCACAGGTTCACAATTCCATGATTTTGCTGGATCAGTCGTGGTGCATGCCGTCGGTGGATGGTTGGCCTTAGTGGCGGTATTTTTTTTAGGGCTACGTAATGGCCGAGTGAAAGATAAAAAGTTAATCGCTTTTGCTCCATCAAATATTCCCTTTCTAGCCTTGGGTACATGGATTTTATGCATTGGCTGGTTTGGCTTTAACGTAATGTCGGCGCAAACGCTTGACGGTATCAGTGGTTTGGTGGCCATGAATTCACTTATGGCCATGGCAGGCGGTATTATTGCCGCTTGGTTATTCGGCAAAAATGACCCCGGCTTTGTCCACAATGGTCCCCTTGCTGGCTTAGTCGCTATCTGTGCGGGCTCAGATATTGTGCACCCTATTGGCGCACTGGTTATTGGCGTTGTCGCAGGTTGGCTGTTTGTGACTCTGTTTACCCTCATTCAACGCAGCAAAAAACTGGATGACGTTTTAGGTGTGTGGCCACTACATGGTTTATGTGGTGCATGGGGCGGTATTGCAGCAGGTATTTTTGGTAGCGAGAATATGGGTGGCTTAGGCGGAGTAAGCTTAGTAGCACAACTTATAGGTACCCTTGGCGGTATTTCAGTGGCTTTGATTGGCGGTGTCATTGTTTACGGCGTACTCAATAAGACCATGGGTTTACGTTTAACCGAAGAAGAAGAATATAACGGCGCTGATTTGACGACCCATCGTATCGGCTCTATTAATCACGATTAATCCCCCAAGCAATCTGGCTCGCTATATCTAAAATGGCGAGCCACATATGTTCCTTAATTCACAAAAATCCCTTCAAAAATCGCTCTTAACCACGTTAATGCAGAGTCTTGTTCTGTATTTTTATGCCAATAAAGATGAGTAGAAATCGGTGCTATTTTTAGCGGCAGATCAAGTAATGCTACCTCGTCTTGACGTAAATGCTCAGCCAGCATGCGAGGAACTGTCAGTAAATAATCTGAATTAGCCACCATGCTCTTAGCGGAATAATAATTCTGACATCGAATCACCACCTTGCGCGATAACCCCTGCTGTTGGAACAACAGATCTTCTGCCGATGCTCCACTTGACCGATTAGACACCCCAATATGGCCAGCCGCAAAATAAGCCTCTTTATTCATTCCGTTACACAAAGGATGAGTTTTACGTATTAACACACAAAACTCATCATCAATCAGTTTCTGGTGCAACACAGGCGCTTTAATTGGTAGCGCAACATCTAATGCTAAATCCATATGCCCGGCACTTAGATCCCGAGTCAAAGTAACCCGGTCAACCTTAACACTAGAAAACGTCACCTTGGGTGCTAACTGGGCAAGACGAGTCGTTAACGCGGGGAAAATACTGGGTTCGAGTGCGTAATGCATCCCGATTCTGAAATGGTGTTCACTGGTCAAGGGTTGAAACTCACCCCAATGTTGCATGATCTGCCGCAAGCGCGTGAGATTATCGATAATAAGTGGCGCCATGCGCTGACAGGCGGGAGTGGGTAACATGCGGTTATTACTGCGTTGAAACAACGGGTCACCCAAGCAATCCCGCAAACGTTTAATTCCATGACTGACCGCTGATGGCGTGATATGCAGTGCTTCTGCGGTGCGCGTCATATTTTGTTCAAGGTACAGACTTTCAAAGACTTTAAGCAAATTTAGGTCGAGCTTTTTAAGAGCATGTATATCTGCCACAGTTGCGCCCCACAGCAATGAATTTAATTCATAGTATACCTGCACTATTTTTCATTTCATTCAATTTAATAATGACGCTATGCTGATGACACATTAACGAACCGTCATTAACCAACAGTAAGGGAAAATTATGGATTTTGCTCATAGCCAAAAAACTCAAGATTACATTGCACGCGTTAAAGCGTTTATGGATGAACACGTATATCCAGTGGAAGAGCAAATTTACCGTGAGACGGAAGAGCTTAACCCTACCGGTGACTGGACGAAGTGGCAGATGCATCCATTTATTGAGCCGTTAAAAAAGAAAGCCCAAGCAGCAGGCTTATGGAACTTATTCCTGCCCGACGACAAACTAGGCAAAGGGTTAACGACCCTAGAATACGCTCCATTGGCTGAAGAAATGGGTCGAGTATTATTCGCCTCTGAAATATTCAACTGTAATGCCCCTGATACAGGCAATATGGAAGTGCTTTACCACTTTGGTAACGAGCAACAACAAGAAAAATGGCTTAAACCGTTACTCGCCGGCGAAATACGCTCGGTATTTGGTATGACCGAGCCTGACGTAGCCTCCTCTGATGCGACAAACATGCAGGCCACCGTCGAACAAGACGGTGATGAGTTGGTATTAAATGGCAAAAAATGGTGGTCTACGGGCTTAGGTCATCCTAATGCAAAAATAACGATTTTCATGGCTTTATCCAATCCTGAAAATGACAAACACAGCCAGCACAGCATGGTGATTGTGCCGCTCGATACCCCAGGGATCGAAATTAAACGTATGCTTAGTGCCTACGGCGACTTTGATGCGCCATCGGGTCACGGTGAAATGCATTTCACCAACGTACGCGTACCGAAAGAGAACTTATTGGTCGGTTTAGGCAAAGGCTTCGCTATCGCCCAAGGTCGTTTAGGGCCGGGTCGGATCCATCATTGCATGCGTTCTATTGGCGCGGCTGAAAAAGCACTAGAACTGGCGATGAAACGCAGCTTAAGCCGTACCGCATTTGGCAGACCGCTCATAAAACTAGGCGGTAATGGCGAACGAATCGCTCAGGCACGTATTGCCATTCATCAAGCACGTCTAATGACGCTGCACGCTGCGTGGAAAATCGACGAAGTAGGCGTAAAAAATGCCATGACCGAAATTTCTGCAATTAAAGTTGCCGTGCCTAAAATGCTACAAGACGTAGTGGATATGGCGGTACAGTTGCATGGTGGTGCGGGGATGAGTAGTGACTTCCCACTCGCACGATTCGCCGCTGGTGCTAGAGCGCTGCGCTTAGCCGATGGCCCAGATGAAGTGCATATGGGTATGGTGACACGCCTTGAACTGAAGAAATATCAATAACATGAGTCAGCTTACCGATGGGCAAACCGTTGTTGATGAAGCTGGTCATGTGCGCCAAGGTGAGGAGCTAGATGTAGCCTCCTTATTACCTTGGCTTAACAGTCAACTTCCCCATTTAAACGGTACACCAAAAGTCACTCAATATGCCGGAGGTGCGTCCAATTGGACGTACTGCCTCACATTTAACGAGGCGACCAGCCCCGATAATGAAGTCATTTTACGCCGAGGTCCAGCAGGCACCAAAGCTAAGGGTGCCCATGATATGGGCCGGGAGTATCGCCTGCAAGCAGCCTTAAAACCGGTATATAAATATGTGCCTGAGATGCTTGCTCACTGCGAGGATAAAGGCGTAATAGGCGCTGAATTTTACATCATGGAGAAGTTCAATGGCATTATTCCGCGTAAAAACATGCCTAGAGATTTACCGCTATCAACCCAGGATACTCGTACTTTATGCGAGAACGCATTAGACAGTTTGATTGAGTTACACAAAGTTGATTATCAGGCTGCAGATCTGAGTCACATCGCAAAAGGTAGCGGTTATGCCCAAAGGCAAATCGATGGCTGGATAACTCGCTATCACAAAGCTCGTACGTGGAATGTTCCCAAAGCCAATTACATATGCGATTGGTTGCAAGCCAACTTGCCAGACAATGAACATATTTGCTTAACCCACAATGATTTTCGCTTTGACAACTTGGTACTAGATGCCCACGAGCCAACGCATATTATCGGCGTACTCGACTGGGAATTGGCCACCCTTGGTGATCCTCTGATGGATTTAGGCAATAGTTTAGCCTATTGGGTGCAAGCAGACGATGATCGCTTGGCAAAATCAACACGTCGCCAACCGACCCACTTGAACGGCATGTATACCCGTAAAGAAGTGATTGCATACTATCTGGATAAAACCGGTTTTAAGGCTGATAATGTTGCTTTTTATGAAGTCTATGGCCTCTTTAGATTAGCCGCTATCGCCCAGCAAATTTATTATCGCTATCACCATAAGCAAACAAATAATCCAGCCTTTAAAAATATCTGGTTTTTTGTGCATTATTTGCTGTGGCAATGCCGAAAAGCCATTAAAGGAACTCGTTAGTATGGCCAGCATATATTTAATCCGGCATGGTCAAGCTTCATTCGGCCAAGATGACTATGATTGTCTGTCGACTATTGGCACAGAGCAAGCTAGCCATTTGGGCGCTGACTTATTGCGTCGCGGTATACAATTCGACAAAGTTATTGTGGGTGGTATGTTGCGCCATCAGCAGACGGCTGAAGGTTGCTTAAAAGCCATGCAGATAGGTGAAGCACTTGGCAACGAAATGACAATCAATGCTGATTGGAACGAGTATGACCACCAAGATATTCTAAGCAAACTTAATCCGGATTATGCCAGTGCCAACGGGGTAAAACAGCACCTAATGCAGCACAAAAACCCCAATATCGCATTACAAAATCTACTGAACAGTGCATTTTCACGCTGGATAAAAAACGATCACGCTGAGCAATATAATGAATCTTGGACCGTCTACCAAGCCCGCGTTCAACGTGCTTTGCAAACGACGGTCGAGCAAGCTGGCGATGGGAAAAATATAGCCGTATTCAGTTCCGGCGGGCCAATAGCGTTACTGAGTCAGATGCTATTACAGATTCCAGCTGGAAAATTAATGGATTTAAATTGGACCCTGGTCAATTGCGGGATAAGTAAAATTATACTCGGCTGTAAAGGGCACATATTGTCGACTTTGAATGAACATTGCGCGTTTGAAGGGCATCATAGTCGTCTTATCACTTACAAATAACACAGAGACACGCCACCATGACAAGAAAAAATATTGTAATCACTGGCGCCAGCTCAGGCTTAGGCAAAGGGATGGCCATTGAGTTTGCTAAAATGGGTCGCAACTTAGGTTTATGCGCTAGACGTGTAGAGCGATTGGCAGAATTAAAAGCCGAATTACTGGCCATCAACCCCAACATTGAGGTGTTTATTCGGCCACTAGATGTGAATGATCACCCGCAAGTGTTTGAGGTCATTAAAGGTTTCGCCGAAGATATGGGCAGCCTAGACAGGGTGATTGTCAATGCAGGTATGGGTAAAGGCGCATCGGTTGGGACAGGCTATTTTCATGCTAACAAACAAACAGCAATCACTAACTTTGTCTCAGCACTTGCCCAATGTGAAGCCAGTATGGAGATTTTTCGGGCGCAAAATGCAGGCCATCTAGTTACCATATCATCAGTCAGTGCAGTGCGCGGTGCGCGTCGCGCTATGACTGTCTATGCCGCCACAAAAGCCGCACTGACCTCAATGACGGAAGGCATTCGTATTGATGTACTGGGTAGCCCAATCAAAGTTACAACAATTCACCCAGGTTTCATTCAAAGTGAAATTAATGAAAAAGTTAAAACCGTGCCTTTCATCGTTGACACAGAAACCGGCTGTAAGGCGATGGTAAAAGCCATAGAGAAAGAAGTCGCCAGCAGTTTTGTACCGACTTGGCCCTGGGCACTGTTTCGCTACATTGCACGAATTGCGCCGCTTCGCCTGTTGGCTAAAATGAGCTAGACTGTCTGCTCAGAATTATCTGCACAGAAGGTATTTTCATCGAACTCACGACTTTCAACTATGCTAAAGCACATAGTTCAATCGAAGTAGCGTGTTAATACTTATGCATGTAATAAAGTGGCTTTGGCTTTTCTTTATAGTTTCTGGCATTAGCCTCACCACCATGGCTGCCACCAAGCACAGCTATATTGTTGGCAGTCAAGATATTGCGTATTACCCCCATTATGATTTTGGCCGGGAAGGGGACAAAGGTTATGCTTGGGCAGTTTTACAAGCATTCGCCCAGCACTCTGGTTACCACTTTGAATATCGTTCCTATCCCATCAAACGTTTGCAGCGAGCCTTAGTCAATGCCAGCATTGATTTTGCTTATCCTGACAACAAAGGATGGCGCGCTTTGCCCAGCGAAGTGGAGCCACAAAAAATACTCAGCCAACCGCTGATTACTGCCATCAGTGGAACCCTAGTATTAGAAAAACATGAGTTCGATCCCATTGGAAAATTTAGCTCTCTTGTTGTGCCCCATGGTTTTACGCCTGTACATTGGTTAGATCGCATTGCGCAAAAACGCTTAAATTTAGTCGAGGTCAATACCCCTATTGCCGCGCTTAATTTAGTGTTGAAAGGCCGAGTTGATGGAGCTGACATTGAATACAACGTGGCTCAACACTTGTGGCAATCAACCCAACAGAAAAGCGTAATCACATTAGCCAAAATGTTGCCCCACGGCCCTGTTACGTTTCATCTGGCAACCATTCACCAAGGCAATATAATTCAACAGCTGAATACCTTTATTTCCAACAATCAAGCCTTGATGACAAAGTTGCGTAAATTCTACCGCCTAATTGAGCCTAATGAACTTAATGGTCAGTGATGTCATAAGCAATACGACTTTCCCTCTCAAAAATAGACGCTTAGCGCTGAACCAATAAAGTGAATAATAAAAATAATGACCGAATCTTTTTTAACCCAATATATCGCCCCCTTGGTACTGGCTTTTATCATGTTTGGCATGGGGCTAAGTTTAACTAAACAGGATTTTCAGCAATTATGGCGTGCCCCGTTACCGATAATTGTCGGCTTATTTGGCCAACTTATGTTGCTGCCGTTGCTGGCGTACTTTCTAGCGCTCGTATTTGAGTTACCCTCTAATCTGGCGATTGGGATCATGATATTAGCAGCCTGCCCAGGTGGCACAAGTTCGAATATCATTAGCCAGCTAGCACGTGCAAATCTGGCACTTTCTGTGAGCCTTACCGCCATTAGCTCACTTATCTGTGTGCTGACAACGCCCCTTATCATCCAATTTGCTGTGAGTCAGTTTGGGCAACAAGAGCAACAATCATTTTCATTAGTGAGCACCACTATTGGATTGATTTTCATCACCCTTATTCCGGTCATCATAGGAATTACACTGCGCCACTACTTTGCTGAGAAGGCAATTTCCAGTGAACCCTTCTTCCGCCATTTAGCCAGCGCATTTTTAGTGCTGATGATCCTTGCCATTGTCATTCAAGAGAAGGCAACTTTGGCTTCGTCATTTTCAGCGGTTTTCACCAGTGCGTTAACCTTAAATCTCGTCGCAATTTTGCTGGGAATAGGATTAGGCTTGATATTTCGTTTCTCTGCTCGGGACTGCGTCACACTGGGTATTGAGGTTGGGGTACAAAATTCAGCAATGGCGATCTTGATTGCGATCACGTTTTTACAACGCGCTGATTATGCCGTCGCTCCTGGTGTATATGGTGTGACTATGTATATTGGTGCTTTCTTGTTAGTTTTTTTGGCCAAAAAATTCCGCTCGCCCCCTATTATCGTGCGACAGGTACCCTAAATAACGATACCTGTCGCTAGGCAGTACTTGCTGTTCTAACTGACATTCTCTCCTATTCTTGTTTTTTTCAGCTCAATTGAGCAACCCTAAGGGTTAATACTATACAGCTGTTATTTGGCCGTGTTAAATTTGTATACAAATATAGCATGGTATACAAAATGAGAAACCTGTTTAAAGACATGAGTTTATCTGCCGTGAGCGCAGGTTTTATCGCAGTCCTCGTAGGCTTTGCCAGTGCAGTGGCCATTGTATTTCAAGCCGCTCAAGCAGCAGGTGCCACCCACGAGATGATTGTCAGCTGGGTATGGGCGCTCGGTGTCGGTATGGGCCTAGGTTGCTTTGGGCTGTCTTGGTATTACAAGCGTCCCATTATCATTGTTTGGTCCACACCTGGCGCCGCATTACTGGCCACTAGCCTTGCAGGGGTCAGTGTCGAACAAGCCATTGGTATATTTATTTTTGTGGCGGTGCTAACCCTGATCACGGGAATGACAGGTTGGTTTGATCGCCTGACAAAACGCATCCCTCTGCCCTTAGCAAGTGCCATGCTGGCAGGTATACTGCTGCAATTCGGCTTGGGGATTTTTAGTTCACTGGCCCTGCAACCGGAACTTGTGGGTATTATGCTGCTTAGCTATTTTACCGCGAAACGCTTGTTACCCCGCTTCAGTATTTTGTTGGTGCTGGCCACAGGTACGCTTTACGCACTGTATGCTGGTATGTTTAATAGCACAGATATTGATTTAACCATGGCCACACCAGTCTGGGTTTCGCCACAATTTGACTTTTCAGTCTTGCTCGGTGTTGGTATTCCTTTGTTTATTGTGACAATGACAGCGCAGAACTTACCCGGAATGGCGGTACTCAAGTCCAGTGGTTACGGACAACAACCCATCTCACCGATTATTACCACTAGCGGTGCGCTTAATTTAATACTCGCTCCGTTTGGTGGCTTTAGCTTCAACTTAGCCGCCATTACGGCTGCCATTTGTACGAGTGAAGAGTCACATATAGATCCCGCCAAACGCTATGTGGCTGGTTTGTCAGCCGGGATATTTAATGTTCTTGCTGGTCTTGGCGCCACTGCGGTCGTTAGTCTGTTCGCCGCCTTTCCTGCGGCGTTAGTCGCAACCTTAGCCGGACTGGCTCTACTGGGAACCATAGGGGCGAGTTTGTATAGCTCGGTACATGATACCCAATATCGTGATGCCGCCGTATTGACCTTTCTGGTCACCGCCTCAGGTGTGTCGTTGTTTGACGTATCTTCGGCTTTCTGGGGGCTAATCCTTGGTATGCTGACATTATTATTCAATCGTAAAGCCGCTCTAAAAAGCCACATTTCAGCATCTAATAACAGAGCTTGATATGCATTATTCGAAGACTGATAGTCTGTACCTACAACTCAAACACGATATTGTGCATGGGAAACTACCGCAAAATACCGCGCTCAAGCAAACGCTACTTGCTGAGCGTTACGGGGTAAGTCGTATTCCGATACGCGATACCCTGCAACGCTTAAAAAACGACGGCTGGTTAAGTAATCATGGCAAGTCCAGTGTGATGATACGGCCATTAAACTCCAGTGACGCTGAAGACTTGTATTTAATGCGATTGCATCTTGAGCCTATGTTACTAGGCCACGCCATACCTAATATCAATTTTGAAACCCTCGGCAAAGCACAAGACATCTTGTTGAAGCTGAAAAGCAGTGAGCCTCGAGATATACTGCAACAAGGCGAACTTAATTGGCAATTTCATCGCTGTTTATATCTACCTGCAGATCGCCCTGCGCTGTTCGACACTGTGACTCAATTGCATCAATTATGCGCTCGGTACATAGGGTTTCAGGAAATGGAGTTGGATTATTTATCCCACAGCCAAAATGAGCATGAGGCGTTACTAACAGCACTGCGTGAAGATGATCGACAAAAGGCCAATAAAGTGCTCACAGAGCACATTCGCATCGCTGGAGAACAATTAGTGAGATACCTAAAACAGTCCTTGTAAAGCAGCTGTTACTTTTTTCAAAAATTTGCGGTAGATTATCCGTCTAATAGCAATAAATTTACGTTCAGTTTTGCTTAGCGTTTTGCTAATAACAAACGAGAAACAAAGAATTAGTCAACATACTTAGGATGAGAGTGAGTAATACTTCAGCTGAATTACGAGCACTAAACAGTCAGGACGCGGCGAAATTACTTTATAGTAATACCATAGCAGGCTGTTCGATTACGCTTGCATCTAGCACAGTTCTCGCATTTGGTTTTTCCAACCCTGACATAGCAGGGATCAAATTTTTTTGGTGGTTGGTGATGTTATCGATATTAACTGCCCGCCTGCTTGATGGGATCTATTGGCAACATAAAATAAGGCCACGTAATGATTTTGATGGCGGTGCAGCCCAGCGCCGTTTTGGTGTTGGTTGCCTAGCCACCGCTGTTATTTGGGCCAGCTTGCCGCTTTTTACCTTCAATCAAGTCAACCTACTCGAATTCTCGACCATGATCATAGTGTTGTCGTCTATGGCAGCGGGAGGGCAATCCGTGTTGGCTGCTAACGCCCGTATATCGATTTCTTATGCACTGATATTGTTGGTACCCATCTCACTATTGGGCGTGATTTCTCAAGAAGATTATCGCGTCATACTCGGAGGGTTAGGTTTAGCCTTTAGCATTGGGCTAGTGTTTACCTACCATAAGGCGGTAAAATTCACTTTAGATTCCATCCATATTAAAAATATGAACATGGCGATGAGCGAGCAGCTTCGTCAAGAAAAGCGTCAATTGGACGAAGTTAATCAAGAATTAAACGCCGCATATGACAAGCTCAATGCCATCAACAATACCCTTGAAGAGCAAGTCAGTAAGCGCACGGAAAAAATCGCCCAACTATCGTACCTTGATCCCCTCACGCAATTAATGAACCGCAAAGCATTTACCCAAACCTTAGGTAAATTAACGGCCAGAGCCGCCCAAAGTAACAGCGACCTAGCGCTACTGTTTATTGATCTCGATGGCTTTAAAAAAATTAACGACACCATGGGTCATCAAGTGGGCGACAGCGTCTTAAAAGAAGTGACCAAACGCATCGGCGCATTCGCAGATAAGAATAAACTCGGTCGCTGGAACGGTGACGAGTTTCTAGTTGCCCTGCCTTACAGCGATGCACAAACCGCCCAAGCCATTGCCAGCGCGATTATTACCAGTATTTCTCAAGCCATAATCATCAATAACAATAGTGTGCATTTAGGCGCAACCATTGGCATCGCTATGTGTCCTGAGCACAGTGCTGACGCGGCTGAGCTAATTCAGTTTGCCGATTTAGTTATGTGTGAGCAAAAAAACACCTCAAACCGCACGCCAGCGATCTTTAGCAATGAGTTGCAACAAAAGGTTGTTGATTCACAAAGCATACTTGAAGGCTTACAACACGCCACAGAACGCCGGCAATTATACTTGTGCTACCAACCCATTATATCAGCCAAAGACAGTACTTCTTGGTCGTTTGAAGCTTTACTACGTTGGGATTTTAATGGGCGCCTCATCGGGCCAGATCAATTTATTCCGTTAGCCGAAAAGTCGGGCTTAATTAAAGAAATTGGCGCTTGGGTACTCAACCGAGCATGCATGGATGCCAGTCAGTGGCAATATGCCCACAATGCCGCTGTATCAGTGAATGTATCGATTATTCAACTGATGGACGACAGCTTTATACGCGCCCTTGATAATGCGTTGCGTAGCAGTGGGCTCGACCCAGAACGATTGCATTTGGAAATAACTGAATCCATATTTGTCGACAATAAAATCAAAATTAAGCAGCAACTTGAAGCGATCCAAGCCAGGAAAATTCAAGTCTCCATTGATGATTTTGGCACCGGATATTCGTCTTTGTCCCAATTGCAAACCTTGTCAGTCAACCAAGTCAAAATCGATAAATCCTTTATTGATAATATGGACAACAATGGTGAGGCGATTATTCGTGCCACGTTGTTTATTGCCAGCGAACTCAACTGTAAGACCGTCGCCGAAGGCGTGGAAAGTCTAGCCCAAGCGCAAGCATTAACCGCTATGGGTGTGGACTATCTGCAAGGTTTTTATTTTGCTAAACCCATGCGCAACGAACAGTTAATTCAGTGGCAGAATCCCATAAACGATATCACCTGCGAATCCTTAGACGTAAAATAGCCTAACAGCAGCGGACTTTAACTGGCAGATCCGCTACCATAGCAAGCAAATAATAACGAATACCAAGCGCTCTTGGTGCACCTCAGGATCCCGTGTTACATGGCACAGCTCTACTTCTATTATTCTGCAATGAATGCAGGCAAATCAACCTCTCTGCTGCAGTCTGCTTACAACTATAAAGAACGCGGTATGCGCGCCGCTATTTTCACTGCAGCTCTTGATGACCGTTTCGGTGCAGGCAAGGTTGCATCCCGCATTGGTCTCGAAGCAAGTGCTTTTTTATTCAATGCTAGTAGTGACTTACATCAACAAATTGCAGATATGTGCCATGACAAAAAATTAGATTGTGTGTTTATCGATGAAGCACAGTTCTTAAATAAACAACAAGTACAGCAACTGGTTTCTGTGGTCGATGACTTAGATATTCCTGTTTTAGCTTATGGTCTGCGTACTGATTTTGTTGGCGAAACCTTTGAAGGCAGCCGCTACTTGATGGCCTGGGCAGATAAGCTAATCGAATTAAAGACTATCTGCCATTGCGGCAGAAAAGCGACTTTTGTGGTGCGCCTTGATCAGCAAGGCAACGCCGCCAGAGAAGGTGCTCAAGTTGAAGTAGGCGGCAATGACAGATATGAGTCAATGTGCCGTAAACACTTTAAAGAACTCGTGTGGGATAAACCTTAAACAACCATATTCTTCAGCATGGGGCGTACCCATAAAAAAAGGCTCATAATGAGCCTATTTTGCAAATATTAGTGCCTAGGAACTGGCTTAAGGACGCAGCGCTTTATCGCCGCGAGCCAAACCACATACCCCAGTACGTGACGCTTCGATAATCTCGGTACTTTGCGCTAATACGTTCGCAAATGCATCTAACTTATCGCTCGTACCCGTGACCTGGATCGTATAGTTGTTTAGGTCGACATCAATGATCTGCGCACGAAAAATATCCACGTTGCGATTAACTTCTGCACGCACCAATTCACTGCGCGTGGCAACTTTAATCAACATCAACTCGCGTTCAACATGATTACCGTCAGTCAGATCTGTCACTTTCAGTACATCAATAAGCTTGTTTACTTGCTTAGTGATCTGCTCAATAACTTTGTCATCTGCTTGGGTGGTGATGGTCAAGCGCGACAAGCTCTTATCGTCTGTCGCTGCCACACACAACGAATCAACGTTGTAGCCCCGTTGGGAAAATACACCAACAATACGTGATAGAGCACCGGGCGCGTTTTCCATTAAAACTGAAATAATACGTTTCATTATGTGCGCTCCGTCTTACTTAATCGCATATCGTCCATCGCGCCGAATTTAATCTGCATGGGGTAAACATGTTCATTCTGATCTATCTGGATATCCATGAATACCAAACGTTCTTTCTCGGCAAAACAGCGCTCCATGGCTGCATCTAACTGATCTGGATGATCAACACGAATACCGATATGGCCATAAGCCTCTGCCAATTTAACGAAATCAGGCATTGAATCCATATAAGAACTGGAATAACGGCTCTTATAATTCATATCTTGCCACTGACGTACCATGCCTAAAGCGCGGTTATTCAGAGAGATGATTTTGATCGGCAACTTGTATTGCAAACACGTGGATAGCTCTTGGATATTCATTTGAATACTGCCATCACCTGTGATCACTACGGACGTCGCATCACGGTGAGCCATCTGAACCCCCATAGCCGCCGGTAATCCAAAGCCCATGGTGCCTAGGCCCCCGGAGTTGATCCAGCGACGTGGTTTAGCAAACGGGTAATACAAAGCAGCAAACATTTGATGCTGACCTACGTCAGAGCTGACATAAGCATCGCCATTGGTATGTTTGTAAACTGACTGAATTACTTCCTGGGGTTTAATCAGCTTGTCGTCTTTTTTATAGTTTAAACAAGTACGGCCACGCCATTGTTCAATTTGTTGCCACCAATCAGCTAATTTTTCTTTTTGCTTGTTACTGTCAACGTCACCCATTTGCTCAAGTAGCTGCTTAGCCACTTGATCCACACTGCCCACTACTGGGATATGAACGGCAACGGTCTTAGAAATAGAAGCAGGGTCGATATCCACATGGATAATGGTCGCATGGGGACAAAACTTTTCAACATTATTGGTTACCCGGTCATCAAAACGTGCGCCTAACGCTAAAATACAATCTGCGTTATGCATGGCTTTATTTGATTCAAGCGTGCCGTGCATGCCAAGCATGCCTAGACTTTGAGCATGAACACCGGAAAAGGCACCCAGTCCCATCAAAGTAGAGGTAACGGGAAGGTGTAACTTTTCTGCAATTTCAGTAACCAGTTCACTCGCTTCAGCCGCGATCGCACCGCCGCCTACGTATAAAATAGGACGTTTGGCGTCAAGCAAGACCTTAGCGGCTTTTTTAATTTGCTTAGGATGCCCCTTCAACGTCGGGTTGTATGAGCGCATAGTCACATCTTCAGGGAACTGATAAGGATGCTCTTCAAGCACATTGACTATGTCTTTTGGTAAATCAACTACCACAGGACCAGGACGTCCAGTGTTAGCAATATAATAAGCTTTGGCAATCGCCTCAGGAATATCAACGGCGCGCTTAACGAGAAAGCTGTGTTTAACCACAGGGCGCGAACAACCGACCATATCGGTTTCCTGGAAGGCATCTTCACCTATGTGCATTGACGGCACTTGGCCAGACAAGATGACCATAGGGATAGAATCCATATAAGCAGTGGCGATACCGGTTAGGGTATTGGTCGCACCAGGACCTGACGTGACGAGCACGGTACCTGTAGTACCTGTAGAACGGGCATAACCATCAGCCATGTGCGCGGCACCTTGCTCATGACGCACCAGAATGTGCTCCACATCTTCCTGTGCATATAATGCATCATAAATATCTAAAACGGCTCCACCCGGGTACCCGAATACGTGCTTAACCCCAAGATCTTTTAGGGTTCGCACAACCATTGCGGCGCCTGACATCATTTCCATCGGCTACTCTCCTAAAAAGTTGTTAAAAAAAAGGTTTCGGCACAATATTGCCACCAAACGAACGAAAACTATACTTGAGGGAAGAGGAAGATTAAACAGGAATTTACATAAAAGTGAGATATATATCCCAATATAGCAACATATTAGGATATACCTTTCGATTACAGGCTAAAACACTGTCATTTGTAGGATGATTTTATGATTATAGCGATGATTTAAGATTAATCATCCAGCTCGATTTCGAGGTCAGTATCTTCAGACATGTCCTCTTCATCTCGCTGTGTTGACGGTCTACTACCATAAATATTACCGAGCTTAGGCCGATGTATGCGCTTGTCGTACTTTGACCAGGCTTTTTCCGCAACTGTGCTCGGCTCTTTCTCACCCTTAGCGGAGGCTAACAATGCGTTATCTTCATCACATTCAGCTTCAATTTGACCATCAAGTAAGGCAGTAATTAAGCAGCCGTATTGACTCAGCGCTCGACTTTCTGAAATTGAAAAGTCACCTGAACGCGCAAAACCATACGGATAGTGTTTAGGATCACTAAAAATACGTTGAAACAATGATTCTCTTGAAAGTTTTGCCATGATGGCATCCCCGATTTAAATTAATTTAAAGACAACATAATTTGGCATTTGCCAACTTGCTTTATAATTTAAATCTAAAATCTGTCAATATTTTTAGTGTGATTTTATATACGATTTTTTACCATTAAATAGCGATTACAACACTATTGTTTCTATATGTTTCTTATGACACCTCATTAAGTATTGTAAGCAGGCAAAATATGTCAGCGTTTAGGCACCCACGCCCAAATCATTTCACACTCCACAGGTTGTATTCCTGTCTCATCCGTTACCTTAACCTGTACGTTAATTTCACCTTTTTCTTGCTGTGCAAGCAACGCAATCTGTGCATCAGTTAAGGTTGCTACTGCGGTCATGTCCCCGGTCGCCCGCTTCACATAATTTAAGTTCATACACTTAATCAATGGCAGTTTGTCACCCGGTAAATTAATCCCCACAATAAAGCCTGTCGCTGACTCAGCCAGTAAAGCCATCGCGGCAGCATGTACACTACCAATATGATTCTGCACCTTGGTGCGATTTTTTAATCGGTACTCAACCCGGCGCCCATCAGTAGAAACAACTTCAATACTGGTAGTGCCCGCCAGCTTCACTTTAAAGCGAAACACTTTGGTCATTAAAAATGCACTTACAGACGCTGGATATTGATTAACTTTATCGACAAATTTTCGCAATGGGTTAGAAACTGACATCTTGCCACCTTATCTGGTTAGACCAGATAACAGTGTGCCAATAAGCCAGAGAAGTTACAAACTATTCGTCACAATTTAATCGCCACATCGGGCGTAAAGAAGGAAGTAAATAGTCGCTCAACACGATTGACGCGACTATTTAGGGGCTGGTTAGCCGCAGGGATTTTGACGTTTTTCAAATGCCGCAAGTTGTTCTGGAGTAGCAGGAGTTTGATACTTGGCTTTCCAGTCGGCGAATGGCATACCGTAAATGGCTTCCCTTGCCTGATCGTAATCTATATCTGCGCCCTGCTCTTTTGCTGCAGCCATGTACCATTTCGATAAACAATTACGACAGAAGTCCGCCAAAATCATCAGGTCGATGTTCTGAACCTCTTTATTTTCATCTAAGTGCTTAATCAATTGCCTAAATGCGGCAGCTTGTGCTTCAGTTTGTTGTGCTGGGGTCATAATATTTAACCTATCAATTGGAAACTAACGTCAGACCTACATTCTGGGGTCGGTTGCGGTAACTTCAATGCGCTGGGCGTTTTCCTGGTGAAAATGCAGCAAGGCGGCCAAGCCTTTTAAGTTATGCAAGTTTCTAAATTCAATCCAATCCACGAGACTAAATAAGCATATGGCCGGATAATGCCAATGGTCGAATAGCCCTTGTTCTACCTGCTCATTCAGTTCTGCCAATACATTGTTAACCCGCTCTTTTTGCAGTTTAAAAAACAGCTTATCGGTATCCGCCACCACATCAGACTGAGAAAGTAAGAACATTTGCACCAAGCTATCATTGACCGCATCGACTAAGGTGAGTTGATTTTCTTGCTGCCAAGTCAGAGCCTGATAGTTAAGTTGTTCACTTAAGTAACGATAGATCACCCGTGAATCATAGATAAGGGTACGTTTTTCACCGACAACATGTTCTAACGCTGGGACTTTTAACGCTGGGTTTTTCTCGATAAGTAGCGCCCGGTCTTGCTGTTGGTAAATTTGCATACTAACAAATTCATGTTGGGTGTTGGCTAACCAGATACGTAGTCGTCGAACATAGGGAGAAGTCGTAGAGCCATACAGTGTAAACATATGCAGATCCTTACTTTCTGAAAAGTAGCGTAATTGCACTACCGATAATAGCGAAAAAAATGACCGATGGCGCGCGTCAAAATTTAGTCTAAATACTTGTGGTAAAGTTCCTCCAAGTGTATGACATGAGCGCTAAAGATCTCAGCGCTCATGCTGTGGCAACCAACCCGCCTAGGGTTGCTCTGCTGATGTAAGCGTTTGAGCCGACGTAAGAGGCAAAGTGGTGATTTTTCGCTGCTCACGGCGCGCTTTTAACGCCAGTAAGCTCGGGGTCAGCACGAGCGTTAACAAAGTCGCAAACGCCAAACCACCAGCAACGGCGGTCGCCAACTGTGACCACCACTGGGTTGACGGTCCGCCGACATCCACATTGCGGCCAATAAAATCAATATTGATTTCAGCCACCATGGGTAACAAACCCAGTATGGTGGTCACGGTTGTCATCAATACCGGACGCAACCGCTGAGCCCCTGTGCGCAATATAGCATCAGTGGCACTATAACCCTCTTTGCGCAAAATATTATAAGTATCGATTAATACAATGTTGTTGTTCACCACTATGCCCGCTAATGCAATAACGCCAATACCCGACATCACTATGCCAAAGGGTTTCTGGAAAATAGCCAAGCCTAAAAATACCCCTACGGTGGAGAAAAGCACCGCACTTAGGATTAAAAACGCCTGATAGAAACTGTTAAATTGCGTGACCAAAATAATCGCCATAACAAATAAGGCGACCAAAAACGCATTCACTAAAAAGCCTTCTGATTCAGCTTGCTCTTCATTTTGCCCCTTGACCGTTAACGACACCCTAGGATCAAGGTTTAAGTCAGGCAATTGTGTTTGCAACTTGGGTAACTCAATACTGAGCAGCTCTCCTGGCGCCATGTTGGCTTCAACGGTAATAACACGTTGGCTATCCACGTGACGAATAAGGTCTGTTTTAGGCTGCGCTTCTCGCTGCACAAAATTAGTAATAGGTACCATGCCCGTGGACGTTTTCATGCGCAGCTCATCTAACTTACCGATGAAACGCGAATCAATCGGGTAACGAACTCGAATATCAAGCTCGTCATCCACATCATCTGGCCGGTACTCACCTATTTTCAAACCGTTTGTCACAAATTGTACTGTGCTACCTACTAAGGTTGCATCGGCACCAAAGCGCGCCGCATCTGCACGGTTAACCTTTAGCTGCCATTCAATACCCGGCTGGGATGCCGTGTCACTGATGGAGGTAAACTTATCGTTTTCATCTAAGGCATGCCGAACCTTCAATGCCGCTGTATTGAGTAATTCTGGGTAACGAGAAGACAACTGAATTTGCAGATCTTTGCCTGATTGCGGGCCGTTTTGATCCGGCGTTATTTCAATATCCAAACCCGCCATGGCTGATAGCCGCTGCTGCGTTTCCTTGAGTACTTCGTCAGAATGAGGACGTAAATGCCAATCCACTAAATTTAGCCGTAAATACCCAATTTGGTCTCGCCCACCGGTACGGGCATACAAGGTTTCGATTGCATCCATATCAATCAGCTTTTGCTCCACCTCTTGCACTATGGTGTCTTTTTCGTAAATGGACATATCACCGGAAGAGCGCACGGTAACATTGATACCACTGCTGTCGACTTTAGGGAAAAACTCCAAGCCCAGACCTGATGCAAAATACGCAAAAAACGATAACCCAGCGACCACAAAGGCAATCAGGAGCACTTTCCACGGATGGCTAATTGCTTTGGCTAGCAGGCGTACGTAACGTCCCGTAAAGCCGGTTAATTTGCTTAAATCACCATTTTCTGCGAGCAACATTTGCTCTTTGGCTTTGGCTGAGATGGTTTGCGGTTTACCAAATACGGCTCCCAACGTCGGCACAAACACCAATGCCATCACTAACGATGCAGACAGCACGGCAATCAGGGTGAACGGCAAATACTTCATAAACTCCCCCATCATGCCTGGCCAAAACATCAGGGGAGCAAAGGCCGCCAGTGTCGTCGCCGTTGAGGCGATAATCGGCCACGCCATACGCTGGGCCGCTTTAAGGTACGCCTGTTGTTTATTGGCTCCCTCACCCATGCACCTATCGGCGTACTCGGTGACGACAATTGCCCCGTCCACCAGCATACCTACCGCCATGATCAACGAGAACAGCACCACAGTATTTAAGGTGTAGCCAAACATAGCGATAATCAAAATACCGGTTAAAAATGAGCCGGGAATCGATACACCAACCAAAATAGCCGTACGTAAGCCCAATATGGCGACGATCACGACCGCCACTAAGATCACCGCACTAGAGACGTTATTTTGCAGATCGCCAAGCATCATATTCACATCGACACTTTGGTCTCCCGTGTAACTCACATATACACTGCTTGGCCAAATAGCCGTTTGCTGGGCACCTTCAATAAGCCCTTTCACATTGGCAACCGTTTCTAACAGGTTCTCACCCGGGCGTTTTTTCACCTCTAGGGAAACTGAGTTATCCCCGTTTAGGCGAGCGAAACTCGTGGGATCTTTATAGGAACGCCGGACTTGAGCCACGTCTTGGAAGGTGATAACCCGTTCGCCCACTACTTTAACCGGCTGCTCCATGACATCTTTAACGGATTCAAAAACCGACGGAACCTTGACTGCAAAGCTTCCTTTGCCATTATCCATGGTACCCGCAGGCACCAAACGGTTGTTACGAGAGAGCAAATTGAAGATATCATTTTGATCCAATCCGTAAGATTCCATCAACAAGGGATCAACGACGATTTCAACTATATCTTCCCGATCTCCACCTATGTCCACTTCCAGCACTTCACTGAGGCTTTCCAAGCGGTTTTGCAGTTCTCTCGCTACTGTGACCAGCGCGCGTTCCGCCACAGGACCAGACAAAACAACGGTTATCGCGGCCTGTTGACCGGCCATCGTCACTTCATGGATCGTTGGCTCTTCAGTCTCAGAAGGCAATTTAGCCCGTGCTACTGTCACTTTGTCACGCACATCCGCTAGGGCATCTTTTGAGTCTAAACCTGCGATAAACTCTAGCGTGATGTTGGCAAAGCCTTCACCGGCAGTAGCTTTCATCTCTTTGACCCCATCAATGGAGCGTAACTCTCGCTCCATGGGTTTGACTAGCATACGCTCTGCATCTTCAGGCGAAATACCATCGTGTACAATCGACACATAAATAAACGGAATGGGAACGTCTGGGTTCGCTTCTTTGGGTATGGTGACGTAAGTCACTGCCCCTGCCACTATGAGTAGCACAAACATCATCAATACAGTACGGCTATGGGTAAGCGCCGCAGCAATTAAATTATTCATTACTGGGCCTGCTCAATAGCACTGCCAGAAGCCTTAATTTTTGCTTGCTGGCTCATTTCGCTGTCATTGTATATTGCATTCACCTTATCTCCGTCACGTACGAAGCCATGCCCTAGGGTGATCACGTCAGTAATATCTCCCATGCCTCCAAGCCATACCCCCTGACTATCACTTTTCACTATATCAATGGGGATAAATTTTACATGCTCGTTTACAACGGTTTTTACCCCCAGATTTCCGTCTTCATCCAGTGCCATTACCGAAGGCGTGATACGCACTGCCATAGTGGTTTTTAGTGGCACAGATAACTCGGTACTCATGCCTGCCAAATAACCGTTACCTGGGTTATCGATAGCCACTTCAACTTTAAAGGTATTGGTGCCCATGTCTGACACGCTAGACACATAACGAATTTTGCCCTGTAAGGTGTTGCCGGAAATCATTCTTCCTGAGGCCGGCTGACCTAACGTCAGTGCTTGTACATCGCTCTCGGTGACGTCCGCTCGGATAATCAGCGGATCAAGGTCCACCAGCATCGCCACCTTGTCACCGTCTTTTAGTAGATCACCAAGCTCCACATGCCGTTCGTTCACAATACTATCGAATGGTGCGCGCAAAGTTGATTTTTCCACGGCCAACTGCAACGTGCTGACCTGAGATACTGCGGTTTCAAGATTCGCTTGAGCCTGGGCTAAGGTCGCCTTCGACTGGTAGCCTTGCTGACCAAGAGATTTTGCCCCTTCGAGTTCGATCTGACGCTGAATTAAGGTTGACTGGGCCGATGTCAAACGATTGCGTAAATCACTGGTTTCAATATCAATTAATGGCTCGCCTTGCTTAACGCTTTGCCCTTCTTCAACGTATATCTTTTCCACCAAACCACTGACTTCACTGCGCAAAGTCACCGCACGATTCGGCTCGGTTCGTCCATACAAGTTGATTTCCCGAGTAATCGCTTGGGCATTGACCCTTTCAACTCTGACGCTCACTAGCCCAGCATCTCGGTGTTTCGCTTCTTTACGCGCTTGGGCGTTGTTGTCCGCTTCGGCAAATAACATGCCTGAGGCTACCCACAGCGACAGGACTATTAAAATAACCAACGCTATCCAATAAGGTTGCAGGCGAAGGGTGTGCATCAACTTTGACATGGGGTTTCCTATACGACGAGCGCTTATGTTGGATGTTTCACTAAAAGCATACTGCTAAGGGAGCATTAAGAAAGTAGATTAAATGTTACTAAGATGTAAATTGATACCTTTTAATCCAATTTCAGTAACAAGTTATGTATTTTTTGTGATTTTATGCGCATTTGCCGCTTTGCTGCAATCATCGCTTACATCATTAGGTCTGGCAAAATGAACGTAAGTCCCATTAACTCATTGCGCTAATATCTGACTGACCACCTCTTTTACTGCGCCATACCTTACTTGGGCGCACAGTGCGTAACCAGAAACCTGACGGACTTTTAAGCGGGTAAACAAAGGCGTACTCATGCCCGTTAGAAAACGGCAGTAGGTGTCGGCGCTAGGCGGGTGCTCTTGTTTTTGCTGAATGTGTTTTGCTAACACTTGCATCGCCTCAGCCACTGCATGTGAATCAATGGCAGGGACCTCGTTGGTAACGTCTAAATACGCCACCTGCCCTTTACACACACTGCAATGCCCACATTTTTCAGGCGCTTGTTGATCATCAAAATAACGGGACAAATTATGACTCAGGCATTTATCCAGCCCAAAAAAACGCACTAACATAGCAATGCGTTTTAACTCTTTTTGTTCTTTATCCATGAAGTATGCGTACAGTTTTTCAGCCATTTGACCTTGATTGAGTTTTTCAACATCGACCTGAAACACCTCGGTCATTTGCTTCGTTTGCAATTCTATTAATTGATGTTGTTGTAAATACTCCAAGGCGGCCACAACCCGTGAGCGCTCACTGCCCGTTTGTGCAAACAAGCTATCAAAATTCAGACTGCCCCAGACTTTCTTAAAATCAGTATGCTGAAAAATAAGATTTAAAAATGCTTGCCGCTGCGCATCAAAGCGTCCTAATACTTCAGCTTTATCATGCAAAAACTTGTAGCGCACATCAGCAAAATAAGCATATTGCGGGCGCACTACGCCCAGTAATTCTAGCTGTACTAATAAGGTTTTAAGTGGCAACTGGCGAATATTACTCAGGCTTGATAAGGCATGAATTTGCACTTCCCATTGGTGACCGCGCTGGTGTTCAGTTAACTGGGCATCGCCAGCAACTTGCGTACCCTGGCGAATATCATTCAACACATGCTCGATGCCCCGTAATTCAGGTGTATCTCCATAGACAAAGTTTTCCACTGTATGCAGACCGTCCAAATTCCCTAGAGTCGTACAGTAAGACATTTGCCCGTCACGCCCCGCCCGGCCTATCTCTTGGCTATAATTTTCGATAGATTTAGGTAAGTCGTAATGCACAACAAAGCGAATGTCCGATTTATCGATCCCCATACCAAAGGCGATAGTCGCCACCACCACTTGGGTATGACCGGCCATGAAGTCTTGCTGAACTCCCTGACGTATCTCATCAGCTAACCCAGCATGATAGGCCTTAGCGACGACGCCATTTGCGGCTAATTGTTGGGCCACCTGTTCGGCAGTGTGCTGAAGGGTCACGTACACAATACCGCAGCCTTGCTGACGCTGAACCAGTTGCAAAAGTGTGTGCGCTTTTTGTTGCTCAGGTACGGCCAATATCTGTAGATCCAGATTCTGTCGATAAAAGCCCGTTTGCACTATATGTTCAGGTAAAATGGCAAAACGTTTAGCCATGTCGAGTTTGACCTTTTTGGTCGCCGTGGCGGTTAGCAGCAATACCAAAGGGATGTTCAATTGGGCCCGGTAATCTGGCAACTTCAGGTAATCTGGGCGAAAGTTATGCCCCCATTCAGAAATACAGTGTGCTTCATCAATCACCAACATAGACACATCAACACTTTCAATGAACTGCCTAAACCGTTCATTCTTAAAGCGCTCCACCGACACCATAAGTATTTTAATTTCACCACTGCGTACTCTTTCCATGGTTGTGCGCTGCTCGTCTGCGCTAAGCGTCGAATCGATACTTCCAGCGGCTATCCCTTTGCCTTGTAAAAAAGCCAATTGATCTTTCATCAAAGCCAGTAACGGCGAGACGAGTAACGTGAGGTGGGGCAGATGGACCGCGCAGAACTGGTAACATAAAGATTTACCAGAGCCAGTAGGAAAAATAGCTAAAGAAGAATGCCCACTTAGTAATTGAGTCACCGCTTGTTGCTGCCCGCCGCGAAACTGCGTAAAACCAAAAAGGCTAGCAAGACTGGCATGTTGAGCAGGTAAATCAGTGGCAAAAGTGGAAGGTGGCAGTGACATGGCGTGTTCCTTTGGCCTTCGAAAACTTCCAACCATGGGACATTGCAAACTCGACAGTTAACGAAAGTGCAGCGCTAAACTGAGTAAGAGTTTCGTCGACAAAACCAGGCAAAGAAAACGAGCGACTATGGGTAATAGTATGAATCGCTCAGTATAGGTAAAGCAGCAAGGAATTTCAGCCCTAATTATGCAACTGGCAAGTACTTAGGACTGGGGTTATCCATATCTTAATCAATCCATTCCTGCATCTTGCCTAATGATGCTTGCTGTTGCTGCATCACTTGGGTGGCCGCGTCGCGATACAAGCTATCAATCTGCTCAGCAGACATAAAACCCTGACTAAAACCGGCATAAAGCGGGTCAATATGTAATCGTGCGCTGTTAATTAAATGCCCAATTAACGCTTTTACATTATCAGTTCCCATTGCCACACGCATGGTGGTCAAGTAAATACCCCCTTTTTGTTGGGTTTCTGCATCTAGTTCAGAATGTGATGTCAAGGCAGGACATAGAATGATGGTATTACTTTGGCCAATGCTGACCTGGTGGCTGAACGCAGGCTCAAGCCCGTCAAAAAAGCGCACGAATGTGTCACGATCAATATCACCGCCTTGCATATCCATGGTAAACAGTGGGCAAGACCAACCGTTGCGCATTTGGCTGGCGCGCAACTTGCTGTTGGGGTGGCCCTCTATGGCATGGCAATTTACATTGATATCGGGATGCGACGCCATAAATTGGCTGAACACAGAGGTGTTAATCACTTTTTGTAGCATACGCATTTCTAACGTTTTCATACCATTGAGTACGTCAAAGGCTTTTTCAGAGTCGAGAAATGCACCTTTAATGTAGTACACATCCCAGAACATGGTTTTTGACCAATCATAGCCGTTTGCACAATCCCCTTTTGCCTGAAACATGCGGTACCCCTGTCCTATCACCACCCCTGCTGTCGTTGCCCCGCTACCGCAAATGTCTTTGGTGTAGCTGTGCACCACATAATCTGGACGCTCTTGCTCATCATCGCGTTGCAGAGGTTGGTGTAAAACGGGCGTGGCTAACGTGGAGTCAAGCATGACTAAATGACCAGCACTGTGGCTTATTTTACTGATACCGGCAATATCAAGTACATAACCATGGGGATTACAGGGGGATTCGAGATATACATGCAGCGCGTTATTTTCCAGACGTTTGGCGTGTTTGGCTTTGCTCTTAACTAAAAATTCATCAAAGGCTAGGGCGGTATAACCATCAAACCACTCCAATTGAATGTTCAAACGATTTTCTCTGGCGAAAAAGTCATGTAGTAGCTGGTACACACCACCGTAAACATTGCGCGAGACAATCAGCACATCTCCGTGGCTCAACACATTGCACAATAAGGCATCGATGGCGGCCATTCCTGAGTTGAAATTCCACGCGAGATAATCTGCTGCATAGGGACCCGCTTCCAAATCTACAATAGCATTGGCCAACGATATGTTAGTGGGGTTTAACAAACGCGAGTAAATCTGATGCGTGGACTCTTTGCCCTGAAATGCATCATCAACCCATTCGGTACAGGCATAAACATAGGTGGCGGTGCGCACCACCACAGGTGTGGCAGAAAACAAAGCGGTGACATTATCGAACAAGGGATAATGATGTTTTGATAAGCCTGCTCCCCCTTGATTGGTCATGCTTTGGTACGTGGCTCTGAAAGGATTTTGCAAGGTATCGAGTACCTTAGCGATCTGAAATGATAAGAATTTTTTAGCGTTAAAGTACGCCACTTTATCTTGTTGGGCCAACTGCCCCAACGTCTCATTAGTGACCTTCCATAATTGATTCACATCCGCTTGAGCATGATACAAGTGGCTAGCGGCTTGATATAAAGCCTGGCCATAATCACTGTTCACGTCGATACCAAAATGCTGCAGCTGTTCCTGTGTCAGTTCGTCAATGCTGGCAGCCTGGGTGGTATTGCGTTTAGGTGAAAGAAGTTTAGCGTGGAGCAGGTGATTGTCATCGTGCATGAGTGAGTGCCATCCTTTTATAATTACTTAAAACAACAATAATCCAAATTAAAATCGACAACAAAGCAATATAGGCAAATATTATTTTAATTTACAGGTGATATTGGAATTAAAACGTTACTAATATGTTAAGCGTAAAAATCGGCGCAACGGTCTAACACTTGAAATTAGTCGGATCTATCAGCAGTAATATTGGCAATAAAGGGGAAGCCCATTAATATAGGTTTATGGCTATAAGCCACTAATACGTATTAAAAGGAAGTTTAGGGCACTATGAAATACCAAAAACGTTCCTCAGAAGAGCAAATTGTCATGTCAATTAGTGCAGCAGCGGCACTGTGCATTTTGCCCTTCTTAATTATTCGTATTTATAATCAAGATTGGCACATCGCATTATTGGATTTTGTCGCTGTTGCCACCACCACCAGTTTGCTTGCTTATGTCTACTTTACCAAGCGTACGTTACTGGCCCGTTGGGTACTTTCGATTATCTGTATCGGTATTGCCACTGGTACAATCTGGCTTAAAGGGCCAGAACAGATTGTCTGGGTTTATCCTGCAATCATATGTTTGTTTTTTATTATCCCCCCTAATTTAGCTGCTTTGCTGTGCGTGATAACGGTTGCCGTAATTGGTTGTTTACTCTCATCGGACATGAGCATGCTAGATAACGTACGTTTTTATTTTTCCACCCTTATTACCTTTATTTTTAGCTACGCCTTTTCAGATCGCATGCTTTATCAACAAGCCCAGCTACTCATTTTGTCTTATAAAGATCCCCTTACCGGGGCAGGTAATCGCCGAGCGATGGAAGAGAAGCTGATTGAATTTGTGGCGCAACAACGCCAACAACCCGCTGACAATTCTGCCTGTTTGCTGTTGATTGATTTAGACGAATTTAAAAAAATAAACGATCGACAAGGACATGCTTGTGGCGATGACGTTTTGGCCCAAACTGCGGCCTTAATCGAACATATTCTGAACCCAAATCAGCATCTTTTCCGTTTTGGTGGCGAAGAATTCGTGGTGCTGGCCAGCAATACTTTGGAACAAACCATCGCCTTGGCCGAAAATATTCGTCAGACAGTCAACGATTTTCCTTTTGAGCAAGGTATACGCATCACAGTGTCCATAGGCTTAGCTGAATATCAGTCCGATGAAACGGGGTTCGAGTGGTTAGGTCGAGCCGATACTGCTATGTATCAGGCTAAATCAGCGGGCCGAGATCTGTGCTGTTTAGCGGCCTCATAAGTCGCCCCTAAGATTTGCGCTTTGTTTAGCCCATGCAAAACCGAAAGCCATTGGTATAGGCTCGCCCATCGGTTAAGATCAGTTAATAACTACATTAAAGGTAAACCCTATGAATCATGCGCTAGACCAAGAAAGCATCGACAAAATTGAGCGTTATACACCGGAAGAGCGACTGCGTTATTTAGTAAATGAAGTCGTTGCCCAGCAACAAATTTGGATCCTCACTGATCAGGATGGCTGCGTGATGCTCAATACTGAAGACGAAGACTGCGCCCCTGTTTGGCCTAACCAAGAATTTGCTCAATCATGGGCAACAGGTGAATGGCAAGACTGTGAAGCAAAAGCGATCAGTTTAGATAAGTGGCACGCTAGTTGGACATCAGGCTTAGAAGAAGACGATGTATTTATTGCTGTGTTCCCTAATCAAAACGAAGAGGGGTTAATCATTTCTCCCCAAGAGCTTGATTATGAATTGAAACAGAAAGCGAAAAAAACCATTCAACAGTGAGTATTCGCTTTGTGTAGCACTCAAAGCTTAGAGCTACCGGCGGGCTGACTAAAGGTTTCAAATTGATTGGGTAAATACTCAACTAATTGCCCTGATAATCCTACATAGGTTTTCAGGGCTTGCTCTAATGATAAAAAGACTGTGGGCAGCAACGCCACAAATTGTTGTGCATTTTGACGCTCTATCGCTTGCTCATACGCCAATGGCAGATCTGCAAAAGTACTTAACATAGTCAGGCAATGACTCAAATTTTTGCGCGCTAGGTCCATATTTTGCGGATGCTGTTTTTGCATTTTAAACCAAGCATTATTCCACACACTTTCAAGCTCACTATGACCTGCTAACACACCACTGCACCACTGAGATAAAGGTAACGTATTACTGGCTAATGTGTGTGCTTGTTGCGGTACCACATAGGTTTTATCTAGCGTCACCAGATTGTCACGCATCAAGCGTAATTGATGTTGCAACATTGCCATTAACAAATCCGTTAGTTTGTCGGCGGTATCCGTATCAGGTATTTGCCCATGTTGGCGAAAAATCCATGGTAGCCATACTTCAGGCATAGGGATTTCTGGAGAGGAGGCAACCGCAAAGACCAGCCCTTTTAAATAATCCACACTGAACAGCACACGGCTGAGTTCATCACTTTGGCAAAGTGCGTTAAGTTCTTGCTCTCGCGAAAATTCATTTGTCGTCATGCAGATATTTTCAGTTTTAGGTTTGTGCGCATTATCCGTAATATACAGGGTGCGTGCAATGCAGCAAAACGTAAGCTTGGCTAACTTAGGTGTTTTGCACACTTAAGCCCCAGGTGATTCTTTGGTCAACAACTGCACAGACCGTAGACATTGCTCGTGAAAAAGCACAGCGGATTTGAAGAACCGAAATTCCCCTTTGAATGAACATTCGTTCGCTGATGTTATTGCCTTAGGCAGCAATGCTATTCCAACCGCGAAATACCTAGGTCAAACCCATTCCTGCAAAAAATTTAAATTAAGCGTTGACTCAGTACATCCAATCAATGTTATATTATAACATCACCAACAACCAAAGAATGCAGTAAGGTCCCAACATGGCAGTGTTAAAATTATCAGCGCTTTGCAGCGCACTTCTCAGTGCGGGTGTGTATGCCGCAGACAAACCAATTCAAAAAGATGAACAGAGTATTGAGACCTTAATTATCACCGCCAATCCTATTGGTCGTTCAGTGCTTGAATCCGCCACGCCAGTTACCATCTTGGGTGGTGAAGCATTAGATAACTCACAAGCAGCAACACTCGGTGAAACCCTTAAAGGTGTGCCCGGCGTCAACAGTACTTACTTTGGTCCCGTTGCCAGCAGCCCTATCATCCGTGGGTTAGACGGCCCTCGGGTTAAAGTGTTGCAAAATGGCTTGGATACGTCAGATGCATCGCGTGTTGGCCCTGATCACGTCACCACAGTAGAGGCCTCGACGGCAACGCAAATAGAAGTGATGCGTGGGCCTGCCACGTTATTATACGGCAGCGGCGCAATTGGCGGGGTGGTTAACGTGGTCGATAACCGTTTACCCCGTGAACGTCAAGATGAGATAACCGGTGAAGTCGCCGCTTCCCATGATAGTGTTTCTAACGAAAAAACCGTTTCAGGGGATATCAATGGTGGCGTAGGCAACTTTGCTTGGCACGCCGATGGATTCACCCGTAAAAGTGATGATTACGAGATCCCTGATGAAGCGAGTGAGCCAGGTTCCGATAGTGTAGGCACATTGGAAAACTCAGCCATTGATGCCAGCGGCGGTACAGTCGGATTAGGTTGGATAGGCGATGACGTAAATGTGGCTTTTTCTTATGCGCGGCTAGATAGCGAATACGGGATCCCGGGACATGAGCATGAAGAAGACGAAATCAGCGAGCAAGACCACGAAGAAGAAAGTGTCTTTGCGCGTCTAAAGCAAAATCGTTACCAGTCTCGGGTCGATTGGCAAAACATAGACGGCCTATTTACCCAAGTACATTGGCTTAGTGCTTACACAGACTACGAACATAGCGAAATAGAAGATGGTGCCGTCGGCACAACCTTCAGTAATGAAGCTAAAGAGTCCCGTTTATGGGCAAAACATCGAGCGCTAAACGGTTGGGAAGGCGTGGTAGGGGTGCACTATAGTGCGACTGACTTCTCGGCCTTGGGAGAAGAGGCGTTCACACCGAGCACCAAAAGTACCTCATCAGCAGTTTTCATTTTAGAAGAAAAAAAAGTGGGTCCATTGCTGTGGCAACTCGGCGCGCGTCTTGAACACATAAAACATCAACCGGATAATAGTTTCTTTGCCACAGACGACGCAGATACACAAAGTGACATTCTCTTTGCCAATGAATCTTATAATGCAAATAGCGTTTCGGCCGGCGTGGTTTATACCTTAGATGATAAAAACTCACTTGCTTTCAATTATGCTCGCTCCGAGCGTGCGCCTTCCGCCGCCGAAATTTTCTCTAACGGATTACATATCAGTACCAGCACCTTTGAAGTCGGCGCCGGGTTTGATATTCAGTTGGACGAAGATGGCTATGAATTGGTGCAATCATCAAAAACGGTAGAAAACGAAGTCTCCAACAATGTTGACCTTACCTATCACTACCAAGGTGATGCAGTCAGTGCCAATATCAGCTTATTTTATAATGATATAAACAACTATTTGTACGAACAAGATAGCGGCCTTAATAGTGAGCAATTACACGTGCACAGTGATGGGGATGGGGATGCACTCGATGCTGAACACGCCCATGATGAGTCATCCCCCGTGTTTATCTTTCGCCAACAGGATGCCGTGTTATATGGTTTTGAAGCTCAGTTAGATTGGCACCTAAATGATAATCTACGTATTGAAAGTTTTACCGACTACACCCGAGCGTTATTTGATGAGCCCGCGAGCGAAGAAGGCAATCGCAACGCGCCGCGTATTCCAGCCATGCGACTGGGTATGCAGTTACATTGGGAGACGGATGATTGGCACGCTGAATTAGGCGCTACCCACTATGCAAAACAAGATAAATTTGCCGCTTATGAGACGCAAACAGATGGCTACACTTTAGTCTCGGCTGCGATGAACTACTACACCACAGTGGCTGATTCGGATGTTACTTTGTTTATCAAAGGCAATAACCTGACCGACCGAGTGGCTCGAGTGCATTCTTCATTCTTAAAAGATGTTGCCCCGCTGCCTGGACGTTCTATTGTGCTGGGTGCGAGAGTCAACTTCTAATTAATGAACCGATAGCATGATGTGTAATAAAAAAGCGCTAACCCCTGTTGTTTAAACGAGGGGTTAGCGCCTGCATATATTTAGTTTATTAAGACGGGCTATCTGTTGTTAGCTTTTAAGACAGGCAATAGCCTGCTCTAACTGCGCACGGGGACAACCGAAATTAATGCGTACAAATTGTTTATCGCCAAAATCAATTCCTGGCGAAGGGCCGATGCCTTTTTCTTCAAAATAAGCTTGTGGATTATCCACACCTAAACCGCTGGCATCTATCCAGGCTAAAAAAGTCGCCTGGGGCGCAATAACGCGTAATCCCTCGATTTGATTGATTTGCTCTACAAGATAATCGCGATTACCACGCAAGTAATCTAACTGCGCAGTTAACCAATCGTCGCATTGGGTAAATGCCGCCTGTGTTGCCACCAAACCCATCACATTCGCCCAGGGCACTAACCCTTGTGCTGCCTGGTTAAACCGTTGACGTACTTTGGCATCGGGAATAATCGCAAATGATGTGCCTAGACCCGCAACATTGAACGTTTTACTGGCTGCCATTAAGGTCACTGAATTGTCTTTGCCTGCAGCTAGTTTACCCGCAGGGATATGTTTGGCTTGGGTGTCTAAAATTAAATCACAATGGATCTCGTCTGAGCACAACATGACGTTATTGTTCGCACATATCTCTGCCACACGAGTCAATTGTGCTTCGTCCAACATGCTACCTACCGGATTCATAGGGTTACACAGAATAAATAAGCTACATTTTGGATCTTTGGCGTGACCTTCAAGCACGTCAAAATCAAGCATCCAGCGCCCATCGACTTCAACGGTAGGGACATCAGCACGCTGTAAGCCATTCAGTTTAGGTGCCGCAAGCATTGGGGGATAATTAGGGGTTTGCACAATCACTTTGTCACCTGGCTGACAATATGCTTTGCACGCAACATTAAACGCTGGTACCACGCCCGGTGTCCACACTATCCATTGTGGCTCAATTTTCCAGCCATACTGCTTGTCTAACCATTGAATCACAGCTTGATTAGCACCTTCAGCATGGGTAGGCAGTGTATAACCAAGTAAACCATGTTCTGCACGGGATTTGAGGGCGTCGATGATCGGCTCAGCACAGCGAAACTCGGTATCGGCAATCCACATAGGCAGAATATCTCGGCCTTTGTAACGTTCCCATTTATAGGCATGGGAGGGGGTTCTATCAATAATTTTGTCAAACTGCATAATTAGAAAAATCTCTTTATTTACGTTGGGCTAATTTTCTCTAGTAGGACAGACAACTTCTGAGTAAGGTCATCTGAACTAAAAGGCTTAGCAATAAAATCTGTCACGCCTAAGCGCTTTGCACTGATCACCAAGTCCTTGGTCGGATTGGCCGTAATCATTAAGAAGGGACAATTTTTGGACTTAGTGCGCAAGGTCTCCAAAATTTTAATCCCGCTGACACTCGGCATTTGCCAATCACAAATAACTAGGCCGATTCGCTGCGCGTCTTCACTTAACAAGAAGGCATTGGCTTTTATACTGCTGGAAAAAACCAAGATTTCACCAGTAACCAGCTCATCAACAATATGCTCAAGCAATGTTAGCGTAATATCATCATCATCTACGATCATTACATTTACGGCGTGCATATCTTCTCCTTAGAAATCAACACGGTTGACCAATAAACTGCGGGTTAGCTTACTAAAATAAACCGAGCTGAGCACTGGTTATGTCAATAAAAGACAACCCGATAAAAGGCAAAATACTTTCAGCAATGGGCTTTATTTGCTTATCAATATAGTGCTCATAATCTAACGCGCTGCTTTGATATTCAATAGGCTGTGCGCCATTTAGGGTAATAACATATGCTATTTGCCCTTTATGTTGATAACGAAGCGGCTTATTGAGTTGTGTATTTCGCTCATCCGCTAACCGTGCAGCCTTCACATGAGGGGGTATATTTTTTACGTATTGCACCAAAGGTCGCCTGATGCGTTTACGATAAACCAATTGCCCGTCAAGCTCGCCGTTACGCGTTTGCGCCACCACCTGTCGAATGTATGCTTTTACATCTTTATCTGCAAATACTCGTTGATAAAGCGTCAATTGAAATTTTTTTGCCATGGGAGTCCAATCCGAGCGCACCGACTCTAACCCTTTAAAAACAAGTTCATCTTCACTACCCGGTATGCGTTTTAGCCCAGCATAACGTTTTTTACTGCCCAGTTCTGAGCCCCGAATAGTCGGCATTAGAAAACGATTGAATTGGGTTTCAAATTCAATTTCAAGGTAATTGTCTAGTTGATGTTGCTCAGTGATATTGTGCGTCCAGCGTTGATTGATAGCGTGCTGCAATTCTACTCCCACTTTGTGCCCTTGCTCTGCTGGCATATTGTCACCTAACCACACAAAAATCGAATCCGTATCGCCGTAGATCACTTCGTATCCCATCTCTTCTACCCAACGGGCAGTGGTTTGCATAATTTCATGCCCACGCAACGTGATTGAGCTAGCAAGGCGAGTATCATAAAAAGGGCAACCACCCGAGCCCAGCACCCCATAAAATGAATTCATTAGTATTTTGATGGCCTGGGAACGCGCACTGTCGTTATTCCGTTTCGCGGTATCCCGCTGTTGCCACAAAGACGTAATGATGTCTGGCAAAAAATGCTTATCCCGGCTGAAAATCGCACTTTTAAAGCCTTGTATGCCTTTTTCTGGTTGCAACAAACCTTCTACTAACCCCAGGGGATCTATTTTAAACGTGCGGATAATCGACGGGTACAAACTCTTAAAGTCCAGTACTAATACATTGCGATACAAGCCGGGTGCAGAGGTCATCACATAACCACCTGGGCTGGCCAGTCCGCCATCTATGGGTCGATTCGGCGAAATATAACCTGCCCGATGTAATTTAGGTAAATAGAGGTTAACGAATGCGGCAACTGAACCCCCTACCCTGTTAAGCTCTAATCCCGTTAACTGACTGCGCAAGGTGAGAAAGTCCAAGACTTTCGTTTTGTCGAAAATATCTAAAACTAACTGACAATCTTGCAGGTTATATTCGGCAAGCTTGACTTTGGCATGTAAGAAATCATGCTTAATTTGCGCTAAGCGGTCGTTTACGTCCTCGCTTAATTTACCTTTGCCCAGCAAGGCTTGAGCGACAAATTCCAAGCTAAAACTACTGAACTGGTAAGTCGCTGTTTTAAGCGCATCTATCCCGTCTATCACGACTCGGCCAGGCATGCTGATATAACCTTGATTCACTTCATTTGGCGCGTCTCGCCAGTAAACCGCCTCACCGCCACGTCCTAATGTGAGCTTCAAGTTGTAACGCTGGGCTCGCTCAATCAGCAGACGAAAATCAAAATTGACCACATTCCAGCCAATCAATATATCCGGATCGGTTTGCTTCACCTCAGCGATAAAGCATTGCAGCAACGCTTGCTCATTACTGACCCACTGGATCCAATCAGGGCCATCTTGTGCATCGCCTATCATTAAAACTTTTTGATAATCAGGCCCAGCTAAACCTATGGAATATAGCTCGCCGTGTTCACTGCATTCAATATCAATCGATAACACTGAAAAATGCGGGGTGTACTGGGCGGGTTTAAGCAGGCATTGAGCGTAACTAGGGTAGTTAACACCTTGCTGTGGTGTACCTATGATATCAGCGCTGGCGCAAATAAAGCGCTCCATAAGATAACGATCGGCCAGCCGAATGTCAGCTTCGTAACACGTTATCCCCTGCACTCTCAAGCGCTCCTTGGCAGCATAGGCTTGATGAGTACGTGGGAAATATACTGCGCACACGGCTTGTTGGTCGAAGCGCTTTAACGGCAAATTTTTTAAGGTGCAGGGTATTTGGCTTTGCCTTAGAATATTTTGCACCTGATCGGCATCTTGTTGACTGACAAAAAATAACGGTTGCTGAGCAGTGGTAGTGACTTTAATCGGGCCATCGGCGCTAGATAACCAAAACTCTAAACAACTTTTACCCGCGATATCACGCTGATCCGAGGTAAGAATAAACCCTCGCTGTGTATTTCCCATAATATGCTGGTAAACCTAATTAAGAATTTGTGGACGTGCTCGTTGAGTGTACGACGACTTGATCACGACCTTGTGTTTTTGCCTGATACAGTGCGGTATCAGCATTCGCCATGAGTTGCATGCCGTCAATGCCTTGCCCATAACTGGTTAAGCCGATTGAGACACTAATTGATAACTCTGTAATACCCAGCACGTCACTGACTTTTGCCAATTTTCGACGCAAGCCATCAAGGGTATTATACCCATCTTGTAACGTGGTGTGGGGTAATAACACCAAGAACTCTTCTCCACCGATGCGCCCGAGTAAGTCAGATTTACGCAAATTGTCACTGCAGATCCGACTAAACTCGACCAACACACGATCACCCACTCCATGGCCGTAACTGTCATTAATTTTTTTAAAAAAATCGAGATCGATAATCGCCACACACAAGTCGTATTTGTAGCGCTGGGCTGCATTCACTTGTCGTTCGAGCTGTTCAATAATATGTCTTCGATTAAACAGGCCGGTCAGACTATCTGTGATGGCAAGCGTTGATAATGCGCGGCTTTGTGCCTTAACTCTATACACCATCCCCCCTAACAAGCAACACACCAAGACAGTGATACCACTGAACGACCACAAATATAGATTACGCTGCTCCTGCGCTTCAAGGGCGAAACGCTGTAACCGGTTTTGGTGTTCAAGTAACCGATTAGCTTGCTCTGACGCACGCACCTTATAAATCGCCCTGACTCTATGTATTTGCTCTGAACTTCGACTCTCATTATAGGATTCACTCAACTTAAGGGCGCGAGTCGCGAGTCCGTAAGCAGCGGAAAAATCACCTTGCGCGGCAGCCAATCGCCCCTCTAATATGGCCAATTGTATGGCATCAGCGGGCATAGTTTCCGGCATCAGAAATGAGATTGCGCTATCGCGATATTTTTGCGCTTTTTGGTAATCACCTGTAGCTAGCGCCACAATAAATAAGCTTCTGGATACTTGAAAGTCCATTGAAATATTTTCAGAACGGGCGAATATGTCAGCGGCAGCGCGCAAACGCTGCTCAGCAAGTGCATAATCCTGTTGCTCGATACTGATCTGTGCCAATTGCTTGAGTGCGTATCCCACTCCTTGCTCGTCACCTAGTGCACGGGCAATATCCGCGGACTCACTAATTTGCGCTTCGCCTACCACTACATTGCCAGCATAAAAATTAGCAGAGCCTAAACCAAATAAAACGATGCTTAGGTTCAGCGGTTCGTTGTGCTTTCTGGCGTGGGCAACTGCTTCGGCGTAATAAGGAATGGCTAACTCATAATCCCCACGTTTTTCGTACATGACTCCTAACATGCCAGCAATATTGGCTTTAGAAATCTTACCCGTATTGTGAGTAGTCCGGTCATACGCTTCAAGAAAGCTCTCCGCTGCAGCGCTGTATTCACTTAATGAAATAAACAACGAGCCACGCACATATAGACCCAGTAAAAAGGTGTCTTCATCTTCATTATCTTGTGCCCATACAATCGCATCATTGACTGCTTGTAATGCCTCAATAGATTTACCCGCCATCTCAAGGGCCGTGGCTTCTATCAATTTAATATTTTGATATAACCAAGGCTCGTTTTGTTGAGTGATAAACGACAAACCTTTTCTGGCACTGTCGATGGCTTTTTGTGGATAAGTCAACGCGTAATAGGTATCGCTTAATATCGCGTAATACTCAGCTTTGCTTGGATCGCTCGTATTGACTGACGGCGGTTTACTGAGTAACTCTGATAATACTTGTTGGGGCTGAGAAGTGAGGGTCGAAGTGAGGGTTTGATATTGCTCAGAAAAGCCAGAAACAACAGCTTGCGCAGCAATTACACAAGGAATGGTGCCAATAATCAACGAAATGCAAAACCATATGATCTTGACCAATAGTTGTCCCTTACTACCTGATATTTAACATTGAATAGCTCAAAATAACATACCTATAACCATGTTGACTAGCGTGCAATAAATGGCTGCATGGTTTGAACAAACCAGAATATTTGCCGCTTAAAAGCAAATATTCGGTATTTTTTGCAAGGTATGCTCAAGGTTCGTTAATTGGCGCTCGGTTGCTGGCTCTTCCAGCGACTAACCACAAAAACTAACGGGACCTCTCCTGTATTAAAGATACCGTGAGAGTCATTGGGCGCAACGTAAATCATATCCCCGGTATTTGCCGGAAACGTTTTACCGTTAACGCTCCATTCACCCTGACCTGAAACCACGGTTAAATACTCTTCATCTATATGTTCATGGGGCGGATGGATCTCAAAGCCGGGTTCTATCACGGCCATACCAGCTATGGCACCTGTGCTACCCACAGTGTCGCCGATAAAATAACTATAAAAAACGGCACCATCGTAATGGCTCACATCCGCTTGCTGACGAGTGACAACCTGAGTTTGTATAAGACCCTTTTCTTCAACTTGTGCCTGAGCGTTGTAGGACATTCCACTGAGCCCAGAGCCCATTGCGAGTAATATTGAGAGTGTTTTTGTTTTCATAGCTTTTATCTTATCCGTTCTAGAAAGGGTTGATGTCCATTTGAGCACGCGATTTATGCTCAATACTGATCATGCACCCAACACATTACTTTATCCTGCACGGCGTTTAAATAGTGAACATGCCGGTTAATTTAAATCGATAGGCGTTTGTGATTTACCGTAATAGACCGGCATTGGAAAAGCCATGACCAACTACTGCTGCACGTTTTGTTCGTACTCAGCATGCCAATGAATAATGTGACGTCAAAATAAAAAGCTTTGTTTTACAGATAAAAAAATAGCCCCATATGGGGCTATTTCTTAAGGAGCAAGTAGCGCTACCTGCTTACCATGTTGAAACTGTTTTTCGTCGTTACCAAGTAAAGGTGATTGACGAATGAATCATTTAGATACGGTCGTTAAGTACACTCATGATAGGTGACGCATTTAAACCGTTTTCCGATGCCCAAGCGATAACCGTTTTACCGTCTTGCTCAGGTGTGGACAAATCACTTTTTGGCATTTTCTTAACCAATAATGTACCGGCTTCAACCGCGTCGTTAAGCATAGCGGTACGAATTAAGCTGTTACCGCCGCAAGAAATTCCTGCGTAATAATCTTGTAACTTCAAACGGTAGTCGGATTGAACTCGCTTCATCTTTTTACGTAGTTCGCCTTTGTCATCCGCTTTTACTATGGTGCAAATATTTTGCAATGCTTCTGCTACGTCTGCTTGGGCAACACCTGACATCATTAATGAAGTGGCGGCGATAGCGATAGAAGTTTTAACTATTTTCAACATGGTCAATTCCTCGGTTCTTAATAAGTGATTATCTCGTTTCGTTGGAGCAATTAAACCCCATTCTCTGAGAGAGAAAAATCTATAAGGCGATACTAAGGTATCCCATAACATACCAAACGCCCCTTACCAAATATCACTTTTTACTCAAATCAGTGGGTTCATTTCAGATAAACGTAAATGCATAACAATGCGTCACAGGTTAGCCTTGAACAGCAACCAATGAACACATTAGGACGTTACAATGAGCGCTCAAGAAAAAATCCGCTGGGGAGTACTGGGCGCAGGTCGTATCGCCCATACATTTTGCCAAGATATTATCCACAGCAAACATGCTGAGCTTAAAGCGGTAGCAGCACGAAGTATCCATTCAGCAAGGGCATTTGCGAGCAGTTACAATCTTGCTCATGTGATTGAAGGCTATCAAGCTCTTTATGCACACTCTGAGGTGGATGCAATATACATTGCCACGCCACACACGTTTCATTTCGAGCAGGCTAAAGCGGCGCTTTGTGCCGGTAAACATGTATTGTGTGAAAAGCCAATCACGGTCACTCCCGAGCAGTGCCAGCAGTTGATGAATATTTCGGCCCAAACCGGATGTTTTTTAATGGAGGGCATGTGGACATACTTTTTACCCACTATCATTCAAGCAAAAAAATGGTTAGATAGCGGCAGAATCGGCGAAATAGTCCATGTTAAAGCAGATTTTGGCCACCCTGTAACATACATCGAAGGCGATCGCATGTACAATCCACAGCTTGCTGGCGGGTGTTTACTCGATATGGGGATTTATACCTTAGCGATTGCTCAGCATTTTATTGGTCAGCAACCGATACATAGCCAAACCTGTCACCAAAGGGCAAAAACGGGAGTGGAAGACGACCTCACTATTTTAGCCCAATATCCACACGCCACCGCCACATTAGCCTGCTCATTCAGAGCTAAAATGCAGAACTCTGCATATATAATCGGAGAAAAAGGGTACATCGATATCGCAAACTTTTGGCGAGCAGACAGCTGTGCGTTATATCAAGCAGACCGTAAAATCGAGCAGTTCAGAGAACAACGAAAAGGCTCTGGGTTTGAGTTTCAAATCGAAGCCGCCAGTCAAAGTATTCTTGCAGGAGAGCTTGAAACGAAATTGATGCCTTTATCCACCAGCTTAATATTGCAACAACAAATGCAAGACATATTGGCTGCTATTGCTCAAGCAGATAAATAACCAGCAGGCATTTAACTGGTGCCATTGCATTTGTCGATGTTTTCAATCCCACAAGGTTTCGTGGCGGGCTTTTCTACCGTGGCTTTAGCTCGGCCCTTCTGTACCGTCAGCGAACCGCAGCCGGTACCAGTAAACAGCATGATTATAATCAGTAGTTTATTCATAATTCTTGGGTCAAACAGACTCTTCCCTTTGTTAAGACTATTTTTTGCTGGCTTGTTTTTCTTTACTACGACGTTGTACACGCTCAATTCGATGCTCTTTTTGAGCTTTTTTGTCCCGAGTCAATGAGCCTGTTTTAAAACGCTCTTTACGTTGGGCTTTTTCTTCAGCTTTTTTAAGCTCCGCCGCGGCCATTTCAGCTTCTTCTTTTAATACCATCTCTGGTGTTTCAAGGCTGATGCGTCCCAATTTACCGGAACGAAATTCATTCACTAGCACTTCGCAAATCTTATGTAAATTGACTCGTCCGCCAGCCCGCAAAGCACCGCGTTGGGCGGCAGCCATTTCTAAAAATTCAATTTCCGTATCAGGAATATACTCAAGCTTAAAACGTTCTTTGAGCAGCTCAGGATAGGCTTTGATCAGATAATCAGCAGCAAAAAAGCCCACATCATCATATTCCATAGCAGTATCTTTTATCGCGCCCGTAGTGGCTAGGCGATAACTACTTTGTGGATTTTCTACTTTTGGCCACAGGATCCCTGGGGTATCAAACAGTATGATCCCACTGCCTAAATTTATCCGTTGTTGGGCTTTGGTCACGGCAGGTTCGTTACCCGTTTTTGCAACAATTCGTTCCGCTAAAATATTTATCAGGGTCGACTTACCTACGTTTGGGATCCCGCATATCATAGTGTTGATGGTTTTAATGCTGGCCTCTTTTTCTGGCAACATTTTGCGGCACAGATCAATGATTTGCTTCATCTTCTGTGGCTGTTCTGTGGTGGTGGTGAACGTTTTAACCCCCCGCTCTTGTTCAAGATGTGCCTGCCAAATCGCGGTAACCTCTGGGTCAGCCAAATCGGATTTACTCAATACCTTAATACACGGCTTTTCACCACGAATAGCCGCTATCGCCGGATTTTCACTGGAATAGGGGATGCGCGCATCAAGCACTTCTATCAACAAGTCTACTTGTGGCAATAGCTCTCTAATTTCTTTCTGGGCCTTGTGCATGTGCCCTGGATACCAATGAATCGACATAAAATCCTGCTCTGACTTTTTCAAATGCCGCTATTGTACGTTACCCACGCGTGCAAGGGTAATACAAACCGCTGGGTTATCTCCCTACGCTAAATGGTGCCTCTACCCAGACTTAATTAGCCCAGCACAACAAAATAAATGCGCACTCTTTTTACGATAAAAAATGTAATAAATTTTAGGATAAAAAGTGTAATAAATCGTAAGTGTCCAGCTTAATTTAGTCTATAATGCCCGCCTAAGAGACCCTTCTCGACAATCTTTTTATCTGCGTTTTTTTGTCGTATATAGACACAAAACGGGGTTAACAAAGACCTATAATTATAATGACGTAGCTATCCATGCAGGCTAATAAAATTAGCTTCTAATAATGCTGCGCGTCAAACGACTTGGAGAGCACACTTGGGCCCTACATCGAATACACACACTTATACGCTGAATAAATTAACCTTACTTGGCGCTGCTATATCTATTGCCTTATCGGGTAATTTGCACGCACAAAGCACAGAAAAAAAACAAGCCAATAGCGATGACTTTGAAAACATCACGGTTACTGCACGAAAACGTACCGAAAGCTTATTTGAATCACCCACCGCCATCACGTCTTTAAGCGCCAGTTTTATGGAAGATGCCAATATCAGCAACCTAGACGATGTTGGCAAATATGTCCCTAATTTAAACATCAGCCGTTATGGTGCCGGTAACTCAGCGCATGCCTCTATTTTCATCCGCGGCATTGGCTTGCAAGACCATATTATTACTACCGACCCTGGGGTTGGCGTATATGTAGATGGCGTTTATTTGGGCCGTCAAATGGGCTCAAATTTGAGCTTACCTAACATTGCCAGTGTAGAAGTGTTACGCGGACCACAAGGTACCTTATATGGCCGTAACACGTTAGGCGGCGCGGTAAACATTATCACCAAAAAACCTGGTGATGAATCAGTCGCCAGTGTGGCTGTTAAGGTTGGTACACTAGGCCGAGTGGCCACAGACTTATACCTTAATGGTGACATTAACGATGACGTGAGCATCGCGGCGAGCGGCTCGTTTAAAAAACGCGACGGTGTAGGTAAAGCGGTTAACCTAGTTAACCCAGAAAAAGAAATTGGTGAAGAACAAGAATTCAGTGGGCGTTTAGCCGCCAATTGGAAAGTCACGAATAACTTTTCCCTGTTGTTTGCCGTAGATGGTTACGACAACGAAGGCGGACAATCGCCTTATACAGTTGAATTTACCGACCCAAGTCCAGATCCGACTGATGTTTTTAATGGGGACTTCCCATTATTAACGCCGGATTTGTTGCCATCTAATCCTGACGATCTTGGCACCACAGTAGCAGGCCTTGAATCCACCGCCGTTTCTGGCTGGGGCGCATCAGTTACTGCGAATTGGGATATTAACCAGAATTATTCAACAAAATTGATCACTAGCTTCCGCGGTTCTGACTACGAAGGCGGCTTAGACGACGACGCATCACCATTGAACTTGTCCGAATTCCCTGAAACAGGTGAAGCTGACCAATACTCAGTTGAGTTGCAAGTTAACGGTACCTTCGATAATTACGATTTTGTGTCAGGTATTTACTTCTTTAATGAGGAAGGCTCAACTGAGTCTGGTCCTTATGTATTTACCCCTTTTAATACTCCTGATAGCCTCAATACTGATGGCTCTGCATCATTCGGCGGTTATGGCTTTTTTGATTTACATCAAGAAACCGACGCCTTCGCAATTTACGCCAATGCCTCCTATGATATTTCTGAAAAGTTAACCGTCGGCGGTGGTTTGCGTTACTCAAAAGATAAAAAAGACGCGGACGCCTTATTCCCCTCGTTTGCTGAACGTGCCTTTAGAAGTGCAGAATTCAGCGAAGTCACCTGGGATGTGAACGCGGCTTATCAACTAGATAACGGTTTAAACGTATATGCTCAAGTACAAAAAGGTTACCAAACAGGCGGGTTTCCACCTCGCCCATTTGGTGGAGCGGATCAATTTGTGCAGTTTGATGAAACCACGTCTATCAACTACGAAACGGGTCTGAAAGGTAAAATTGCTGAAAACGTTTCTTTGTTAGCCGCGGTGTTCTTCACTGAATATGATGATTTGGCTCTGCCATTTTCTGATCCTACTGCAGGTGGCGGCTTTGTCACCATTACGGAAAACGCCGGTTCATCGGAAGCCAGAGGTGTTGAGCTTGAAGCAACCGTAGACGTAAGTGACAACTTCTCGTTGCGCGCTGCGGTCGGTTACCTAGACTCTGAAATTACCCAAGTCGACGAAAACGTCAACGGCGTTGGTGTAGGTGACTCACCAGCATTGACCCCTAAATGGACCTTAATGTTTGCCCCGTCGTATTATGTCGATTTGGACAGTGGTGCCACGCTAGCCTTTAAAGCAGATTATTCATTCCGAGATGAAATGCAGGGGCAGTCTGTATTCAATCCAAATGAAACCATAGATTCACGCAGCATCCTTGGCTTCGATGTGAACTACACCTCGGTGAATGGCGATTGGTCATTAAGCCTTTACGGCGAAAACGTGACCGATGAAGTCTATGACCAAGGCCGCTTACAACAAAATGGCTTTGTGGGAATTGTGCGCAGTAACGACAGACGCGAATTTGGTCTACGTTTCAAGAAAGAGTTTGAAATATAACGACTTGCACCTTTGGTGATTAAGTAACAAGCAGGGGCCATTCGGCCCCTTTTTTACACCTTGAAAAGTTCACGATAGCTAGAGATAACCCATAAAAAACCGTAGACTAACAATATGTTAGTAAAATAAACAACGACAATTGGATGTGTATTTACAAGGAAAGCAATTGCCGAAATAAGTCTAAGCAGCCCATGCTTATGCTGCTGTTATTTGCCTTATTGTTCAACGCCACCTTTGCTGTGTTTGTCGCCAACAGTGCGGTAAATCGAGCACAAGCATTCGCCAGTGACGATGCGGTGCTTATCTGTACCGGTCATGCATACAAGTGGATTTCACTCAAAGCATTTAATCATGACGGTAGCCTTGAGTTTATCGAATCCCCCGAAGGCGCCCCCGCTACCCCTCACGGCATAAAATGTGTGTTTGGGTACTTAACCGATAGCGGTAATGACAGAGTCATAACCAGCTCAAGTCCCTTCTCGCTATTGACGGCCAAGGCATAAGCGCCTATTGCTGTACATGCACCGAGTAAGCGAGTTTATGTTTTCATATCGATTCATGCGCATGAATATGTCTGACATGGTACAAGGTTCAAATTCAATATCAGCCAGTGGCATTGTTATGGTTAAATGAAACCGGACACTTTAATAAGAGACAATAATTCGTCAAATATTAAGGTGTGGAAATGTCACAAAAAGCTCGCCATAAACAATACCAAAAGAATTCAAAGACGAAGCTGTAGCATTATTTTAGAACAGGGTTATTTGGTGTCAGATGACGTTAAATCATTGGGAATAGTCACCAATATGCTGTACCGCTAGAAAGAGCTCCAGAAGGTGACGAGTAAGCCTTGGCAAAAGACCAGCGCAAAAAGTTAAAACACCATCACACATGATTGAAAAAAGTGTTGCCGTGATAACTTGAACCTACAATATTTATCTTCGCTATTTGCTTGATTACGGCTCTGACTACTCAGATGTTTCAGTTGCGTCTTTACCGTACCACTTAGACAAGTAAAATCGTTCGTATGAAAATATGCTAACAATAGCAACCGCTGAATAAACAACGATGAGCGGATCTGTGTTTATTTTGTATATTGTGAGAGCCGTAAGAACGATCGCATCGAAAGTCAACGCTATCAATATTATCGGTGACGAAGCACTTATTTCCTTTCGCATATAGCGATAAACACCCCATTGAATAATCATGTCCATTACTATGTATAAAAAAGCGCCAAGTGAAGCAATCCTTCCGATATCAAAGAATACGGCCAGTAGCGACGCAATCACGACAGCATATACAAGTGTGTGTTTACGAATAGAGCCCGACATCCCAAAATGACTGTGGGGGATCATTTTCATATCAGTCATCATAGCCAACATCCGCGATACCGCAAAAACACTTGCTAATACGCCAGACAATGTCGCCACAGCAGCAAGAACGATGGTTAAATAGAATCCAGTGCGACCAAGAGCTGGCTCTGCCGCTTCTGCCAACGAGTAATCTTTTGCTGAGATGATTTCATCAATGGAAAGACTAGAGCCAACAGCAAATGTGACAAGCACATAAACGACAGCACACAATGCAATAGAAATCATGATAGCCAAACCGATATTTCGATGCGGGTTAGTGATTTCCGACCCGCTATTAGTGATGGTCGTAAAACCTTTAAAGGCTAAAATAGTGAGTGCCACTGAAGCTATAAATCCCGTTAAACTAAAGGTAGATGTCGAATCAACGTTGGCAGAAAATTGAAATCCACTCGACCACAATGCGGCTATGGCAAACAGGGAAATACCACCAATTTTAATGACCGCCATAATTGATGACAGAAAGCCAACCGAACGATTTCCAGCCATATTGACGGCAAATGCAAAAAGTATGACGCCAACAGATATGATGGGCACCAATAGACCACCAGTGATATCGAAAGGTCGCAAAACGTAAGAAGCAAAGGTTCTAGCAACAAGGCTTTCCGCAATGACCATGGATAGTGCCATCAATAAAGCCGCTCCAGCGGCAATCGCGCCAGTGCCATACGACTTTTGCAAAATCATCGCAACGCCACCCGATGATGGCCATGCATTAGACATTTTTATATAACTGTAAGCACTGAATCCGGCAATAATAGCGCCGACAATAAAAGCAAATGGAAAGAAAGGTCCGGCTAATTCGGCTACTTGACCTGTTAGCGCAAAAATACCAGCACCAATCATAACGCCAGTTCCCATTGCAACTGCACTAGTAAGAGAGATTGACTCTTTGTTCTTTTCGTTGTGTTTATGATTGTGATCCATTTGTCGGATACCCCATTGGTAAATGAATGAAAATGTTTACTAAATTAGTTTTACAAACGCTATCGGCTCAAATTATTTAATTAAGGTAAACCCCTGAATGAGCATAATGAGCTTCCTGTTGCTAATTTATTTGGTGTTACTTACCGCTACTGCACCGAATACCAATTCCTTTAATTGCGCCCAATGCGCTTCTGTTGGTGCTGTTTCAGCATCAATTTCATGAGCTGCGTTAAAGTCCAACCTTCCTTGTGCATCGAATACCAACCAACTATAGGTTTCATTAACAACGGCTTCCGGTTGGCCACGTACAAGTCGTACATACCAGTCGACTAACGTGAAACGACGACCGGCATACTCTTGCGCAGTGGACTTGCCGCGAACGAGCGCAAGGTAATGTTCATGTTCAAGTGGCTTTACTGTGTCTTCTTCAATCAAAAATAATCGGGTTTCATGTTGCACAACCGATTCGAGGCAACCGGTGTTGTGGTGGCCACCAATATGGGAGGATTCATTGTCCGATTCAGGTATGGTTGAGCAAGTTATTTCACTAGGGTCAACTGGCCCTTCGTAGACAGGTGCAAAACCGCCATCGAGGGTACGGAAATTTGTAGTCTGGCCCTGATACAAGCGTGCAGCGACCCATTGTACTTTGTCGTCATAGGTGTAGTTGCGCAAATCGAATTTGAGAACTTGTGCCCGTTCGTGATCCGAAATAACCCGACTACCGGGTATCACCAAAGCTTGTGCGATATAACCGCCTGCGAGGATTTCCTTCCAGACACGCTTAGTTAACTTGTCGCCACGGTAGGCAGCTCGACCGCCAAATCCAGCGAAAGGCTTGAAAAAAAGTCCTCGGCGCGTTTGCCAAAGACGCTCCGCGTTCTCGGGTAGCACAACCTCAGTGCGGGGGATCGAAGCAAGCAAAATATCTTGTGTGGCCTTTGGCACCCCCAATACCTGTAGCCGCGTTGGATCACTAAGCAACACAAGGTTACGTTTGTCCGCAAATAGAGCATGTGCCTGCGGATTGGGTGTGAGCACTATAGCGTTTTGCAGATAAGCCTCTCGCAATGTAGCGCTGGCAGGCTCACTAAGGGAAAAATCTGTCAGTCGGTTGTATACCAAGTCGATATTCATCTTGCCGTGTTTAAGTACACCTTCATGCAAGGTGAACTCACTCGGGTCTGCAATCACGACCTCTAATCCGTGTCGTTGGAACAGTTGCTGAAAGAGCAAAAACTCAGGATAGAGATATTGTTGTGTGGGGTTCTCATCCACGATTGCTATGCTACGTAACGCTCGTTTATGACCTGAAAGAGACCATTCTTGGTGGAACATCGCTACAATATCGTCTTCAAGGGCGCGAGTCTTATTTTGCGCCGTCACCATTTCATCTATTGCCGGACAGCATGCCCTGTGTGCCCTTGCCAATACTGCATTAAGCATGGCTCCCCCCGCATTGGTGTTGATTTCGATCAGCCCAAAGCCGCCTTCAGTGACATGAAAGTCGTAACCGAAAAATACGCCCTTAGCACCACCTGGATTATGGCTCGCAATGTGCGCAGAATCCCCTAAGATTTCTTCCCGATAGGCCGGCAATGCCACAACTGACTCTATGGCATGAACTACTTGCTCCATACGTGCTATGTTGGCCTGAGAGACAAATACTGGGCGTGTAGCGAACAAATAAGGGCAACGCTGCTGAATTAAATCAAATAGGCCAGGTTGACCAATTTCAGACTCCAACGCTTGTTTTAGCGCTTTGGTATCAAGGCTAATGCAAAAACATTCACTGTTGAGTATCTCAATCGAATCAGGTCCAGAGGATATGGTAGCCGCAATAGAAAGACCTGGTATTTTATCCGTCATAAAAAATTCCCCTCATTCATATAATGATCCATTAAAATGCTTCTGTTTTATCCACTTCACTTTCTCTAACAAAGGTTCACAAAATATAATGAGGTAGAGATTCATTTTTCGACAACTGTTTTTCCATCACTTAGGAGTTTGTATAGCGCGCTGTCGGTCGTCAGCACAAGGGTGGTATTTTTATCAATAATAGTTTGGTAAGTTTGTAGGGTTTTTACGAAGTTGTAAAGTGATCGTGATTCTTTGGACTTGTTATATGAATTAGCATAAATTTCAGTTGCCTTAGCGTCTGCATTACCTTGAATTGTTTGTATAGTTTTATATGCCACCGACTCTATTTCGCGAAGATCTTTCTCCATATTACCAATTATTTTATTGGCTTCACCCGCCCCCTCAGAACGAAAACGTTCAGCAATTTGTTGTCGCTCACTGATCATGCGTTGATAGATTTTCTGGCGAACACTTTCGTTATAATTGATCCGTTTAAATCGAATATCCAAAAGCTCAATGCCAAATTCCAAGAGTTTATTAGATGCTGCAGCATAAATATCCTGTTCGACTTGACGACGGCCACGGGTAATCGGAAGAAGCGTGCTGATGTTTGCATTTTCTAATAAAGGATCTACCGCTGGTTTTCGATCCTTTGTAGTGCGGATGATTTCAATGAGTTCGTGTTTGGCAACGGCGTTGCGTGTCTCACTGCCAAGAATGTCTTCCAACCTAGAAAGTGCGCTGCGTTCATCTCGAAGTCGTAAAAAATATTGTAACGGATCTTTTATTCTCCATCGCCCGAATGTATCGACAGTAATATAGAGTTTATCTTTAGTCGGCATATCGTTGGCCGCTCCATCCCAAAGTAAGATACGTTTTTCAATTCGATTGACGGTTTGAATAAACGGCACTTTTAGCTTTAACCCTGAATCTGAAATGACTTCGCCAATAGGCTTACCAAACTGTGTGATGATGACTTGTTCTGTTTCATCGATCCTATAGAGGGATTGCACCAATACAATGATCCCTAGAAGTATTGACACGCCTAAAGTGATCAGTAGCTTTTTCATTATTGGTTTCCTTGTTGACGATTTAGGTTTAGCAATGGCAGTACGTTCCCAGCTTTCACATCCAGAACGATTTTTTGTTCAACCTCTGGCAGCACTTCCGCCATCGTTTCTAGGTACAAGCGACGTTCAGTAACTTCGGGGGCCTTGACATATTCGGTAAGCAAAGCATTAAATTTGGAAGCATCACCTTGTGCTTGATTCACTCTTTGAATGGCATAACCTTGTGCGGCTTGGATATTTTGATCCGCTTTACCTCTTGCCCGTGGCACGGCTTTGTTGTACTCCCCATGGGCAACGTTAATCATTCTTTCTCGTTCTTGTTGAGCCTCATTCACTTCATCGAAAGATGATTGAACCGGGTCGGGTGGATTAACATTTTTAAGTTGAACTTGGTCAATGCGTAATCCCATTTCATATAAATTAACGACCTCCTGCATTTGAATTTGCGCATTCGTTTCTATTTCTTGGCGACCAACGGTCAGTACTTCGTCCACTGTGCGATCCCCGACAACTTCACGCATTACCGACTCCGAAATATCCCGTAGTGCTTCACCTGGATCCCGCACTTTAAACAAAAAGTCGAAGGCGTTCTCAATTCGAAACTGAATCACCCACTCCACTTGCGCAGTATTCAAATCGCCTGTGACAATGGTAGTTTCTAAATTCCATTGCTGCTTGGATGCCACTTGATTCTCAAAGGTAGCTCCCGGTGTTCCAAAACCAAATTCTTCTTTCAACTGACGCTTGATCGGCACTTGTATTAATGTGTCGACACCAAACGGAATTTTCCAATGAAGTCCCGGCTCAACTATCCGATGATAGTGACCAAAGCGCTGCAACACGCCAACTGATTCGGCAGACACTGTGTAGTAACTGCTGAATCCAATATAAAGTAGGATCGCGGTGATAACGCCCAAAGTGATAGTTTTAGGTGAAACTTTTATATCCGGTAATTTTTGTAGTTCTTGTGCCATGGAAATTTCCTAATAAATTGTTTCGGTGCCAATTTCAGCGACATTGCCATTACTATGTCGATGCGCTGGCACAACTAAATTGATGTGCGTTAGTTGCCTGCAAGGACACGCCCGTCAAATCAAATTTGCAGCCATTGTCAGCGTAAAACCAACAACGACTTTAGATAGGTTGAATATTTAGCTTACAAAGAAGCAGAAGTACCCCTCTATAAAATGTGTCCACCAATAGTGACTAATGCTGGTAAAATGGCGCTTCAACCTCCACTTTGGTATTTATTTTGATTGAGCGATAAAAGACTTCCATTGCGATACGCGAGGGATAAACATTGGTACTCGTTTTTGATATTCGATATATTCCTCACCAAATTCTTTTATTACCGCTAATTCCTCGCGTTTGGACAGTCGGTAATAGATAAAGATGATAACCGGTAGTAATCCGACAGAGAAAAGTGTTGGCCAATGCACCACGCCTTCACCAAACAACGCAATAAATAACCCCGTGTATTGTGGATGCCGTGCCAAGGCATAAAGTCCATCAGTCACCAATTTATTTTCGTGTCTGGCTCTGTGTACCTGACGCCAGCCTTGAAAAAAGATACCGATACCAATGAAAAGCAAAATGTAGCCCAAAATCATTGAGATCATCATCCCTGTTTCGCCCATCTCCATCAAAGAAGACCACAGGTTGGCATTGAGTCCGGTTCGGTCGAGACCACCAAAACGTGCAAGTAAGTAAATCGTTAATGGAAATCCATACATTTCTGCATATAGCGCAATAATAAAAGCTTGTACCACCCCAGCCCCTGCCCATTCATGCCAAGACGAAGGGGCCAAATATTTATACATATACCATGAGACAAGCACGATCATCATCAGCGCTAGTACCCATACCCCTGAATGTGCTATTGGTTCGTTCATATTATTTTGCCTTGCTTCCAAAGACGTTATAGAGAGGCACCCAAATCAGTGCGATAAACCAGCCGTATGCGTAACTTTCTAATGCGCCCAAGAAAAAACTTTTCCAGCTTATCCATTCAAATCCAGGTAGTAGTTTTAACCAGACTTCATACATAGCTTGTTGAGGAAACAGCAGGCCAAAGCCTACACAGACACTGAAGCTCATGAGTAAAAATAAGCTCGTTGCATGCCCAAAGGCGAAAAGTGATATTTTATGCTTCATGCTGTTGTCCCTCTTTTACCAATAATGTGTTTGGTTTTTTACTCAATTGAGCTTTATTTTCATCAAACTCTTCTAAACACGTTTTAGAGCAAAAACGAAACAATTTTTTGTCAACTAACTCTCCATACCCCTCGTCATCCGCGACTTGTTTTGAGCAAACCGGATCAATAAAAATTTCTTTATCTTTAGGTTTTTCATGGCCGTGATGATGGCCATGGGTTAGATGTGCGCCACAACCAAAGCGCATAAAAAGGTAAAATAGTCCTGCATAAAGCAATAGCGTCAATAATCCGCCCATGAGTTTTTCCTTTAATTAATAGCGCTGTGAATTTAGTGTATATTTCAATTGGATCTGACTGCCCCTAATTTCATATCCTCGTTTTTTTGTGCTTCGAGTGATTCACTTGAGGGCTGGCATGACAGCTCCAAGGCTTATGTTTAGCGTTATCTCTGATGTTCTCATCAACAAACTGGTAATAACCTTCTTTGAAGTTTGTCCACCAATCGTGTGAAATATCAGCACCATTTATTTTTATTATGTTTTCTATGCCGTCCAGCTCACAATGCGTGGCGTCATAACCTATGTGCAATATTTTTTTGGCTTGTTCAAATGACACGGCATCAACACCAAAGGTCGCGTCAATATCACTAATAATGGCGCTAACCTTTGCTTCATCGGTGTTGCTAAGTTTTAGATGACGAAGTACCAAATTCGCCTCGGTTACCCCTACCCTGTGATCTAAATCACTCATGTTTTTTCTCCTATTTTATCTTTGCATCAGGCTTAACATCGCCAGTTGAGTAGACTTTAAGCCTGCATTATTCGACGATTAACTCACCTAGGTACATTTTCATTTGGCAGTGAAATGCATAACGTCCAGGTAATGAAGCGGGTATGCTGACACTCACTTTTTTGTTTAACGGTAAGGTGGCATTAATATCCAAATCAGGGATGAGTAATGTCTCAGAACAAGATGACGCATCTACTCTTGTAAAGGTAATCGCAGTGTCTTTATTAGCCGCTATTTTGATCGTTGACGGTTGATATACTCCATCTTTAATGACGATTTCTATCACACCATCTTGCATCGCCACATTGGGTGATTTATACATCCAAAACCACCAAACAATAAGCAGTATCAATCCTAATCCTGCTAGGTTAATCCACATCATAATTTCAAACTCCTAATGTTCTTTGGCTTTAAAAAAACGCAACCGATTGGCATTGGTTACCACAGTAAGCGAAGAAAACGCCATTGCGGCACCTGCAATAACTGGACTCAGTAACAGACCAAAAAAGGGATATAGAACGCCTGCTGCAAAAGGAACGCCTGCAATGTTGTAAATAAACGCGCCAAATAGGTTTTGCTTTATATTGGTAAGGGTGGCTTTACTGACTGCGATTGCATCGGCTAAACCATGCAAAGAGCCGCGCATAAGCGTGATATCTGCACTCTCAATGGCCACATCGGTGCCGGTTCCAATGGCAAAGCCTACATTGGCATGAGCCAGTGCGGGGGCATCATTTATGCCGTCGCCGGTCATGCCAACTATTTCGCCATTGGCTTGGTATTCAGCGACTTTTTTGGCTTTATCTTCAGGCATCACTTCCGCCACAAAGTCGGTGATCCCCACCATGTTAGCCACCGCTTTGGCGGTCATGCGATTGTCACCAGTTAACATAACAACACGGATCCCATTATTCTGAAGGCGTTTAATGGCTTCAATCGAGTCTGATTTAATCGGGTCTGCCACGGCAATGACAGCCGCTAACCCTGCATCAACGGCAAAATACATAGGCGTTTTAGCCTCTGCTGCGAGTTGTTGGGCTTTGTCTAAGAACTTGTCTATAGCAATGCCCTGCTCCTTCATAAGTTTTTCATTACCAAACAACAGTCTTTTGTTCTGCAACTTTGCTTGTACACCCATGCCTGAGAGTGAGGCAAAGTCAGTGACTTTTTTAGGGGAAATACCCTTATCTGCCGCTGATTCAACAATTGCCATGGCCAGAGGATGTTCCGATCCTGCCTCCAGACTGGCGACTAATTGTAAAATTTCATCTTCAGTTTGCGAACCGGCAACGATAATATCTGTGACCTTAGGTGCCCCCTGTGTAATCGTGCCTGTCTTGTCGAGTACCATGGTAGTGATCTTAGATGCTGTCTGTAATGCCTCACCGTTGCGGATTAGAACGCCCGCCTCGGCTGCTTTACCAACTCCGACCATCACCGACATCGGCGTAGCCAGTCCTAATGCGCATGGGCAAGCAATAATTAACACAGTCGTCGCGGATACCATGGCATAAGCGATGGCGGGTGAAGGACCAAAATTCAACCACACCAGTGCACTCAACACCGCGATAATCATTACAACAGGTACAAAGTATGCAGATATAACGTCGGCCAGCCGCCCTATTGGGGGTTTTGAATTTTGCGCACGCTTCACCATATTGATGATCTGCGCCAGTGCAGTGTCTTTGCCTACTCTGGTGGCCTTAAAAACTATCGAACCTGATTTGTTGATAGTGCCTGCGACCACCTGCCCACCCTCTGATTTTTCCACAGGCATAGGTTCACCGGTAAGCATAGATTCGTCGATTGAGGTATGCCCTTCAACCACATCGCCATCAACAGATATTCTTTCACCGGGACGAACTCGAATTAAGTCGTTCAAAAGTACGTCTTCAATAGGAATATCGATGTCCTTATCATCCCTGATAACTCTGGCCGTTTTTGCCTGAAGACCAATCAAGCGTTTGATAGCCTCTGAGGTTTTTCCTCGTGCTTTTACTTCAAGCGCCAAACCTAAATTAATCAAACCAATAATCATGGCAGTGGCTTCAAAGTAGACATGCCGAGCCATTAAAGGAACAATTTCTGGAGCAAACACCACCACCATGGAATATAACCATGCAGTACCGGTGCCTAATGCAATCAGAGTGTCCATATTAGCGGAATGATTTTTAAATGAATTCCAAGCTCCGATGTAGAAATGCTTACCCGCAAACACCATCACACCTAGTGTAAGCAAGCCAACTATCAGCCAGACTAACCTTTCTGTGTCAGTATTCACGGTCATTTCACCAACAAGCAAACTGTAAATCATTAAAGGCACACCAAGCACCAAAGCAAGGGTCATATCTCGCATTAGCTTTTTATAATACTGCCAATCGGCTTGCTCTTTTTCATCTAACGCTTCCTCTTCGGACTCGCTAGTTGATACCTTGGCGTTATAGCCAGCCTTTTCTACCGCTTGAATTAATTTAGTTACATCCACATTCGTTTTGACTTGCACAGTTCGCTGGGCAAAGTTCATCTGTGCTGAATGAACACCAGACACTGACAGCAATGCTTTTTCAATTTTACTCACACAACTAGCACAACTAGCACCGTCAATTATTAACTCATGTTCGATCATTTTGTTACCTGTCGAAGTTGCTTCCACGGTCTCAGAGCGACTTGCCGTTTTAACGTTGGGCGGTTCTGATTGAGTTTGGCAACACTTATGGGGGTTGCCCGCACCTTTTCTTTGGCTATCAGTATTCATAAATCCTCATATTTAAAAACATTCACTCTGGCGTCTTGGTGAATTCATCTATCAAGTGGCAAATAACATTTCCACTTGGTTTTTTATCTGGTTTATCACCCCAATTTTCGGCTACGGCGTGCATTCTTGCTCTGAGTCTTAATGTGTCTTGAAAACGTTGTTCAGTTTCATGTAAGCGGTTGTCTATCAATCGCCTAACCGTTGGGCAAGGAGACTCCCCTTCGTCCGCTTTTTGAAAAATCTGTTTAATACATCTACTGAAAAACCTAAATCCCGTGCGCTCAATATAAAACGCAGATCGTTTTGCTAATTGTCTGACGTGCATTAACGGGTCCTCATTGATCATGTAGCTGCACAAATCCTACAATTAAATACTTCGTATTGGACCAGCGCAAACATATGAGTAGGACACAGGTAGGTGCCTTTTATTTACTAAAATTGCAGCTAAGGAGGGTGGAATAATGATGAGGAAATATACTTTTTGACGCTAAAGACTAAAAAAGAGTTTTCAAATCCTTTTCTTTGCTCAATTGGAAATTGAATTAAGTTAGATAATCCAATGAACAAGTGACTTGGGACTAGATCGGCGTAACAACAATCACCGCAACTACATACTGTTGTTTGCTCATGTTCCGAATGAGTGATCACCGGCTCTTCCGAATCCTCAAAGAAGGGAGTGATAACAGAGGATGATGTCGCATAGTCTTCTTGAAAACTATATTTTATTGCATGTTCATCTGCCTTCACTGAATTGACCAGCAAAGCAATCATGCAAAGTAGTGCGACAAATAACTTTCCCACTTGAAACTAACCCTCTTCGTTTTGTGTAATGACATATTAGCTTTTACACAAAAAAAGTAATTGACCTAGATCAAGATTTCACGGTAATTAGATTACAGGTTGATTACATTTTTGTAATGTAAACAGTTATTTAGATCTCGAAAGGACGTAATTGACTGTTTTGCTCGTAGGCTTATGTGGAATTTACGTTTTTCCCAATCAATTAAACACCAAAATTCATGCAGCTTCTCTACCAGTTACCACTTTGAGCGAGACATAAATCGACGGTGAGCCGAAATCGTCAAATTTACCCGCCATGCGGACAGTGCTCTGGAATTTAACCCAAAAGGTGGATTGTCAATCGATAGTTCAGTCTCGCTAACCTAGCCATCTCCTTTATAGCAATGCCTTGCAGCAGCTTTTGAGCTTGTTTATTGAGTGGTGATAGTAGACATCCACTTGTAGCATCAATCAGCAATTTTTTCTTGCCACGGAAAGCCGATAGACGTTTAGATCCATAAAAGTCCCAGCGCTAATTTTCTCAGCTTGTGGATAATCATTTAGTAGACTTTTCAATGGTGTCGTTAGGGACTATTTTAGTTTGGTGATCAATCACCATGAATATAGTCAATATCAAAAAAGACCAAGACAGCGAAATAATCGCTCCGGTGACCACAGCTAGCCCAAGTCATTACGGCGGACACAATTTACAAGCGGCTGTGGGTATTAATACTGTGATAATGAACAAACACAGGGTGGGCTTAGAATATCAAGTGCCGTTAAATTACCATGCCAACGGGATACAAATGGACATGGACAACATGTTAACCCTTGGCTATCAATTGGCATTTTAAGCTCCGTACACACAACACACATTATCTCCAAGAGAGGCTTGTCGAGCAGATCGTCAAGCCTCTCTTTCTCCCTCCCGGCAAAACGTATCAATACCTCAAACCATCAACATACTGCTCATTTCAATCCTTCCCACGTACATCTCGCTCTCACTGCCTACAAAGACATTCATTTAGCGATAGATGATTATATTTACAGCATGTTAGCCATTAACAAAATACCTTTTTCAAAAACAATATGCCGGACCAATGTTATTTATTTCTATTACCAATATGTTTTTATTAGAACGGGTATTTGGGCTTTTATTCTGCTTCAGCAAAAGACTACACATTTATATTTTAAATTGAGAGCGCATTACTCGCTATCCTTAAACAGTCAATACATCAAGCGCAAATAAAAATAAAAACACAATAAATACAAACAGTTAATTAGAAAAATGCATAATCCCGACATACTAAATCGACTATCAGGCAATAAAAATATTATAGCTAAAAATCAATGAATTACTTTAATAAAAACAAAATCATCAATATACGCAACAACTTAGCTACAAAATCAACAAAATATAAACTAATTGGTAATATGAATTTGTAAACCAAAAGTAAATGAGATATAAATGCACTCGCAAAATTTAGCACCGAACAACTCATTACCTTACAACACTGCAACAATATTGGTCATACCAATTTAGTGGAGACATACAATATGCAAGGCTCACCAATGAAACTGAACAAAATAAGTGCCCTTTTTAATAATACGAGAACTAAGGCTAACAACTTAGCTATTTTCGGCGCAGCTTTGACAGCAATGTTAGCTGCCCCTGTTGTGTCAGCTCAATCGGATGTCACTTCGGAAACTCAAGATGTAGAAGTCATTCAAGTTCAAGGTATTGCGGGTAGTTTAGCGGAGTCAGCGCGTCAAAAACGCTTCGATGCTCGTATCGTAGACGCTATTGTTGCCGAAGATATAGGTAAATTACCTGATAACAATATAGCCGAAGCCCTGCAACGTATTACCGGCGTGTCTATTAGTACTGATTTTGGTGTAGGTGAGTCCGTTACCATTCGTGGTATTTCGCAAAACCGTGTTGAATTAAACGGTCGCTCAACTTCAGGCAGCGGTCGTGGTGGTATCAGCTTAGATGACTTCCCTTCAAGTTTCTTAAAAACAGTTGAAGTCATTAAGTCTCCTACCCCTGAAATGATTGAAGGCGCATTAGGCGGCACGATCAACATGACAACAGTTCGACCACTGGAGCTAGAAGAGCCACTTATCGCCGTTACCTTAGATGGGGAATATGCTGACAAAACTGAAAATTGGGCACCTATGTTCAATGCAGCAGCAGGCACAAACTGGGACTTAGGTGATGCTGGTACCTTCGGCGCCTCTGTGGTGGTCTCTTATCAGGATCGCGAGTTACGTCGCGATGAATTCATTAACCTTGTTACGCCCACAGAACTTGACTTAGATGGTGACGGTACCAGCGACCAAGCAAACACCGCGAGCGGCAACTACCTTGTCAGAAGTCAGAACACGGTTGAACAGAAAACGGAACAGCGTGAGCGTACCGCATTAGGTTTGTCATTGCAGTGGGCACCTAAAGACAGCGATGGCTTTATTTATTTGGATATTAACACCACTGAACTTGATGGTGGCCAAGAAGCATACTCTGTATTGAATGACAGTAAAGATTACGGCGATTTAGTGCTCGATAATGCTTACGGCGATGGTCAAGGCCAGCTGCATAATTTTGGTTCAGGAAGTGTTTTTGTACAGCCTAAAACATGGTCTGATTTTACAACCAATGAATCGATCTCAAATGCATTGGGCGGTGAGTTTCAGTTAACAGACCAATTGAAAGTGTCTGGTGAAATCTCCTATGCAAAGTCCGAAGCTAAACGCAGAAACTCTGAATTTAATTTGCGCCCTATTTCTCGTGAACAATACGATGCCGACGGCACTATTACTGAGCATTTATTCACCATTACTATGACCCAAGATGGTGACAAAGTACCCGGTCTTGCGTTCTCTGATGAAGATGCCCTCCTTGACCCAAATAACTTGGCGATCCGTCAGTTTACACACCAAAGATACTCTGAGGATAACGAAGAAACCGCCATTCGTTTTGATGTGGAATATGTTGAACCTTTTGCTGGGTTAGAATTTCTTCGCTCCATTAAAGCAGGTGTGCGTACGACCGATAGTGAATATGAGCTAGACAGATTCGATCTTAGAAACAACGGGGATGAGCTTAAAAACCTACAAACCAGTGTGTCTTATGATGGAGTCGTTACCCCTACTTGGATAGGTGATTTCAATGATGCCTTTGGTGGATTCAAGCAAGTTAACCATTCAAACTCATTCGATCAAAGCGGTATTTCAGGCAATAACGCGTTAACCAACTACTTCGTTTATGACGGTGCGGCGTTAGCTTATGACATCAATGGAACCTACGACCGAGTAAAACAAATGCTTGCCGGTAGTAACCTGGAACTAACAGGTACCCTTGATGAAAATATGGCTCGCAACACGGGTTCTTACGCGAAAATCGAAGAAGAAACCCAAGCCATATATACCCAGTTTAATTTGGACTTTGATCGCTTAACGGCAATTGTTGGTGCACGGTATGTGACCACAGATTTAACCTCTAGTACATTTAATGAAGAAGCTAAGCACGATTACGCTGACTTCTTACCCAGCATTAATGCTACGTACAACCTGACGGATTCAACTATCTTACGTTTTGCCGCAGCTAAAGTAATGCGCCGCGCAGAATTCGGTGAACTAAGCCCAGCATTGAACGTTGATAACTCCTTAGTAACAGGCTCACAAGGCTCGTACCAGTTAGACCCCTATCGTGTAACACAATACGATTTGTCAGCTGAGCATTACTTTGGTCAAGGCGGCTTGATGTCCGCGGCTATTTTCTACAAAGACGTTGAATCATTCACCGTCAGTAGCAGTTCTTGCCAAGCGAATCCCGATACGGTTGAAGGGCAAAACGTGACGGAATACGTCAACGTTTGTTTGCTCGATACTGCCGGTGTGGACCAAGCCAATGTGAATTACGCCACAAGCGATCAAGACCTTGCCTACGTTGAAGGACAAAGAGACGCAGGCCTAACGGGTATTGTCATTAACACAGATATAAATGGCGGCAGCGGTAAAATAGTCGGTATCGAATTAGCCTACCAACAACAATTCAGCTCGTTACCCGGTGCATGGTCTGGCCTAGGTGTTAGTACAAACTATACCTATGCCGACAGTGAGCAACCCGATGGTAATCCGCTTTTGGATATCTCTAACAACACAGTCAACGCGCAAGTTTACTGGGAATATGAAGGTTGGCAGGTGCGCTTAGCATACAACTGGCGTGACAAGTATCTTGATACGCAAGATGAGAAACGTGTCCGTCCTGTCGGTGCTTTAGCAACCGGTATTTATAACCGTACCGACCCAAGTGCCGAATTCTATGACCCGACTTTAGGTAACAACTACCGTGATGCGCGAGGTCAATTTGACTTCTCTGCCAGCTACGACGTTAACGAAAACCTGACATTGGTTGCCAATGCCGTGAACTTAACGGGGGAGCCAATTCGTCAAGTCACCGAGCTTGGCAGTATTTGGCAATATAGCGAAGCGGATCGCCGCATGACCGTTGGTGTAAGAGCCAAGTTCTAATCTTTGAGCGCCTAGGCTTGATATTGAGTATCAAGCCTTCTATCAAGAGCCTATTGATCTAATAGGCTCTTCCTTTTACTAAACGCGTGTTCAATTAGCAAATTGCCAACCGTTATTAAGCAACTAAATACCTGAATAACGTTGGATAAATTACCACGGTAACAGACAAAACAATACGGGATGGAATATAACCAATATGCACACTAAATTTTCAGTTTCACTTGCTTGCGTTCTGCTCGCTGGCTGTGGCAACACCACAACCTCAACAGAAGCCCCTCAAAAACCGTTAAGTACCGTAAAACAACTACCTGCAAGTAAGTTTGATCTAAGTCATTGGTATCTCACCGTTCCCCTAGATGAAGACAATGACCAAGTCTCTGACATATATGATGTGCCAGCTATAAAGCACTTTTCCCATTCTGACTTTTTCTATCTAGATGAAAATAACCATTTGGTTTTTGCTACGCCTAACCGTGCAGCAACAGAGCGAACGTCGACTAATACCCGAAGTGAACTACGTTATATGATCCGTGGCAATAACGTATCGATTCCCGAAGGTGCGCCAAGTAATAATTTTGCGCTAGCAGCGAATAAATCAGCTGAGCAATATGCTTCCGTGGGCGGAAAACTAACTGCCACCTTACACGTTGACCACGTGGCTCAAAATGCAGGATATCCCCACAAGCCCCCTGCTTACTCAGTGGTGGTGGGCCAAGTACATTCATTCCAACTTGATGATGCTATGCAAGTTCCCGGACTTGGCTGGGGTAACGAGCCGTTAAAAATCTCTTATAAAAAATGGCCAAATCATGAAAAAGGCTCGGTTTTTTGGACCTATGAACGAAACCTTGCCAAGGACGACCCAGACAGAATTGACATTGCGTACCCTGTTTGGGGCAGCAATTGGGATGATGCAACTGATCCCGGTGACGACGGTATCGCACTGGGTGAAGAGTTTAGCTATACGATCAATATATATAACAACGTCATGCATCTTGTTTTTACCAGTGCCAAGCATGGCACTGTCCATCAACAAATAAATTTGGCTGACAATACGGATGCCAATGGTGAAATAGACAAAGCGGATTATCCCTTCGCATACAAGGATGAAACCCTGTATTTCAAAGCAGGAGCGTATAACCAATGCAGCACCAAGTTGAATGCTCCTAGCTTTCGTTATCCGGCTTGCCCCGGAACCGGCGATTGGGCAACAGATGTAGCCAATGGAGACTATACAAAAGTAACCTTTTCATCGTTAGTGGTTGGCCCAGCATCACCTATGTAGACAAGTTATAAACGACAACATTGCCCAGTGACACCGTGGACACCCCGGCGAAGAAAGGCAGTGTTGCCAGCAGATTAATCTTGAATAAGAACGTACCATTTACCATCAGGAGCATAAAAACATGGCGAAGGTTGCTAAAGTACCTTTTTTTCCTTTTATATTATTACTCACGTTAGTTTCTTTATCACACGTGAGTCACGCTGCTCTAGTTAAAAATATTGAGCAATTTAATAAAGCCGCAGCATCCGTCAAACCAGGAGAAAAGATTGTTCTGGCAAACGGGACGTGGAAAGATGTGGAACTGATTTTAAAAGCGAAAGGGCTTGCCGATAACCCCATCGAATTAAAGGCTCAAACTCCAGGTAAAGTGATCATTACGGGCAAATCTAACCTCGCATTTTCTGGTGAGTACATTGTTGTATCAGGCTTAGTTTTTAAAGATGGCGCTACGCCAACGGGCGAAGTCATTTCATTCAGAACATCCAACGAAGACGTAGCAAATCACTCTCGAGTAACCAATACGGTGATCGATAACTTTAGTACTGACTTGCGTCAAATGTCTGATCTATGGGTGGCTATGTACGGCAAGAACAACCGCTTTGACCACAACTCTTTGGTCAATAAACGTAATCGCGGTGTGACGTTAGCGGTTAGAATGAATACCGAAGCGAGTCGCAAAAATCATCATGTGATTGAGTACAACTACTTTGGCCCAAGACAAATACTCGGTGCCAATGGCGGCGAGACATTACGTATAGGCACTAGTCATTTTTCCCGTGAGTATTCAAATACCACAGCACAATACAATTATTTTGACCGCACGAATGGTGAGCATGAAATCATTTCTAATAAATCCAGCGGTAACTCCTTGCTCAAAAATGTCTTTTTTGAAACTCAAGGTACACTCACTATGCGTCATGGTCATTTCACCAAAGTGGAAGGTAACTATTTCCTAGGTAATCGCAAGCCTAATACCGGCGGTATTCGTATCATTAACGAAAGCCAATCAGTCAGTAATAACTATATGTACGGGCTAACTGGTCAGCGTTTGCGCGGCGCATTAGTCATTATGAACGGCGTGCCCAACTCACCGCCTAATCGCTACGACCCTGTTATCGACTCAGCCATGAACAACAACATCGTTATCGACAGCGATCACATTGAACTTGGTGCTGGTGCAGACGAAGAACGCTCTGCTCCCCCTACGACGTCAGAATTCAGCGGAAACATCATTCTAGGTAAGTCCAACCTCGAACCATTTACTTTGTATGACGATATGTCTGGCATCAACTTTACAGGTAACTACCTAAACGAAGAAGCCAGTACACCGATTACGTCTGGTTTTGCCAGCACGCCTTACTCCGTTACAACCAATCAATATGGCTTGCAGTCTCCCGATAAAGCCCTGCTAGATCAAATTGGCTTTGGCGAAGTAAAACTGCCAGTGACCAAAAAAGAAGTCGGTGCTGACTTTTACGTCAAAGATGAAGGCAAGGTGGCATTTCAAAGTGGTAAACACACTAAGGTAAAAGCAGGAACCGATACGCTCATTAATGCTCTAGCGGCTAGCCAGCCCGGTGATGTTTTAATGCTTGAAAATGGCGGCGAGTACCTGCTGACCAAATTCGCTGAGGTGCACCACCCCATCACCATCATGGCGCAAGAAGGTAAAAAGCCTATTATTCGTTCGCAAAAACCGAACTTTATCAACATTGAAAATGGCGGTGGCCTAGAAGTTGAGAACCTATGGTTTGATGGAGCTGAATCCCCTGATTACAAAGGCAATACGATCATCAGTACCAGTGGTTATTCGATGAATATTAACTACAACTTGTCGGTACGCAACGTGAAAGTAACCGACCTTGATGTGAATGGTTACTTTTACTTCTTCAAGGCCAACGCGGGCACGTTCGCTGATTCCATTGAAATTCTTAACTCAGAATTTAGCAATATTACCGGTGCCATTTTGCAATTAAATCGTGAAGTCGACGATTTAGGTGTGTACAGCGTTGAAAACCTTGTCATTTCGGGTAACACCTTCACCGATATTAAAGAAGAGGTGGCTACGGTTTATCGAGGCGGTACTGATGAAAGTACCTTTGGTCCTATGGTCACGGTAACCAACAACACCCTAAGTAATGTCGGTAAAGGATCGACCCATAGATCAGGCGCGTCAATGTATTTTCATGGGGTGCAAAAGCTCAACATTTCACATACCACTTGGGATAAGAGTGCGCCGTTGGAGCTGTTCTTAACCAACGGAGAGCCTATTACGGTTATCGAAGATGTTGAGATGAAAGACACTGGCAAAATCCGCGCAAACAATACTGAATTTGAAGCCAAAAATGTGACGTACGATTAGTTTACCGTGTGCCATGCGTACCGGCGATTCATGCTGATGAATCGCCCAAAGCAAAAGATTCAAGGCGCCATAGGCGCATTTTCAAACAACAGGGCATCGCGACGTTATCGCGATTAACCGCCCCAACATGATCAACGACTTTATCGAATTAGGAAACGCAGCAATGACAAAGTTAACTGGCAAAAACGTACTTATTACCGCAGGTGCACAAGGCATTGGCGAAGCCATCAGCAAACACTTAATTGATAGTGGCGCAAACGTTGCTATCCATTACTTCTCTAGTGCTGACACAGCGAACCAATTGGTCGAATACGCAATCAGCAAAGGCCAAAAAGCGGTGGCGATAAGTGCTGACTTAACTAACGAGACTGAAGCGAATGCGATGGTCGAACAAACCGTAGACGCGCTTGGAAGTTTGCACATACTTATCAACAACGCAGGATCCCTTGTCGCAAGGCGATTACTAAACGAAATGGATGCCGAGTTCTGGCACAAGGTTATGGACATTAACCTTACCTCTACGATGTTTGTGACACGCGCCGCAGCACCTTATCTAGGCAAACATGAAAGCAGCAGTATTGTTAATCTGGCATCTCTGGCTGGCCGTAAAGGTGGGCACCCAGGGTCATTAGTCTATTCCACTAGCAAAGGCGCCATTCTCACGCTAACACGCGCTCTATCTGCTGAACTAGGACCACAAGGTACTCGAGTCAACGCTGTCGCACCTGGGCTTATTCTAGGTACCTCGTTTCATAATACTCACACAACCAAAGCCTCAGCGGAGCAAACGATTGCAGGTATTCCTATTGCGCGCGCAGGCAACGCAGATGATGTAGCACGAGCAGTGGTTTATCTGGCATCTGAATACGACGGTTTTATCACAGGCGCCACACTCGATATCAACGGCGGCGTATACAATATGTAGTTGATTGTTGAAGCATAAACAATCTTGCGCTCATTGGCGCTACTTTCTATTCGGCCATTTAAAAAAGATAATTTGATGCTTAAAACAGCGGTAATACACCCGACCATTATGGAAGCTCTCGCTCGCTCTGGGCATTTTGCCCAAGTTGTCATTGCTGACGGCAACTTGCCGGTAGGGGCTATGACAGGACCGAACTCAACGACGGTACATCTTAACTTTCGTCCAGGTTTGTTAGATGCCTTAACCGTGCTCGAAGGCATACTTGAAGTTTGTCCGGTTCAAGGCGCAATTGTGATGGAGAAACCCGTTGAGGCGAACGCGGAAATCCACGACGCCTACAAAACCTTACTTGGGGATGTAACGTGGGATGCGATGGAGCGCTGGGCTTTTTACGACAAAATCCGAGAGCCCGCTACGACTTTGATTATACAAACGGGTGAACAGCGTCGTTTTGCCAATATTATCCTCACTGTGGGGGTGGTAAAAATGGCAGAAGAAAGTGGCTTTTAAGCGTTAAGCATAAATGACTATCAAGCACGATTGAAACCCGTATAGCAGGCTATAAAGCCTGCAACTAATAATATTTCAGTTCATTTTGGGGAATAATAATGTCAGCATTCATTAGAGCTATTCTGAGTTTTGGTCCAGCGTTTTTAGCCATTGGTTATACCATAGGCACTGGCAGTGTTACGGCAATGATTGTCGCAGGTAGCACCTTTGGCATGCAGTTGTTGTGGGTTTTGCTGTTAAGCTGCTTGTTTTCAGGGGTCCTTATTTACGCCTATGGTAATTTTGCGTTAGTAACGGGAGAAACGGCCCTTTATAGTTTTAAAAAACACCTTAAATTCGGTAAGGTGATTGCTATCCTTATCATCATAGGTGTGTCCTTCGGTCAATGGAATTCACTGACTGGCATACTGGGGATTTCCTCCAATATTTTATTTGAAATGATCGCCATGTACTTCCCTGCGGTGATCCCACATAAATATGCTGTGGTAGTGACAATAGCCGTGCTCGTGATAAGCATCATGTATGCAATATTGCTAATCGGGAAGTACTCATTATTTGAAAAAATTCTGGTGATCTTTGTATCCTGTATGGGGCTATCCTTCATATTGTCACTGTTTGTGGTGCACCCAATGCCCGTTGAAGTCATGCGCGGACTGATACCCGTTATACCCGATGTAGTGGGTGGTAAAATGATGGTAGCGGCTTTTGTTGGCACAACCATGGCCTCGGCCACTTTTCTGTCTAGACCTTTGTTTATTCAAGGCAAGGGCTGGGGCATTGCTGACAGAGCGCAACAAAAGAAAGATGCGATTGTTGCCGCTGTACTGGTGTTTGTTATTAGTGGTTCAGTTATGGCTGTAGCCGCAGGCGCTTTGTTTCATGAAGGAAAACAAGTTACAGACGTACTAGATATGGTCAATGCCCTTGAACCCATAGCCGGCAAAGGTGCACTGACTGTCTTCTTTTTCGGTACGCTTGCCGCTGGTTTATCTTCGGTGTTCCCGTGTATGTTAATTGCCCCACTGCTAATAGAAGATTACCGCTCGGGTAAATTGGACACCCAATCTACCCAGTTTCGTATCATCACGGGTATAGCAGCGTTATTTGCCCTCACTATTCCGGTATTTGGTTTCAACCCCGTTAAAGGACAGTTATTAACCCAGGTCTTTAACGTATTTGTTTTGCCATTGGTTATCTTGGGGATCATTTTAATGATCAATAAGAAAAAAATGATGGGGGAACATGCTGCGGGCTACTTGCTCAATATCGTATTAGGCTTAGCGTTTATGTTTTCTATTTTGATTTCGTTTAACGGTATTCTTGGGCTTATAGAATAATAAAGGATAGAAAATGATTCTGATTGTATGTGGAGTATCAGGAACGGGGAAATCAACCATAGGCAATATGTTAGCTGAAAAGCTAAGCCTGCCTTTTTATGACGCAGATGATTTTCATCCCCAGTCTAATGTGCAAAAAATGCAAAATGGCACGCCGCTAAATGATGAGGATCGTCAGCCTTGGCTCGAGACTCTATCAGATAAATTAGCCTCATGGGAAAACGAAGGAGGCGCGGTACTTGCCTGCTCTGCTTTAAAAGCGGCATACCGTGACACCCTAGCCTCAAAATGCACAAGCAATATTGAGTGGATTATCCTGCATGGCTCAAAAGCCTTGCTGACTGAGCGTTTAGGCGCACGTAAAGGGCACTTTTTCGAGCCCCGATTATTGGACTCGCAACTCAGTACATTAGAACTACCTAATGATGCTGTTGTGGTGGATATACAGCCGCCACCAGAAGATATTGTGCAATCAATCGTGGCGCGCTTACACACTTTTTGAGTCCTTTAATAGGGCTACATCGAAAAATGACGGAGTATCAATTATGAAGATAACAAAATTAACGTTCCCCCCAGGCGCTAAATCATTCACCGCAATGGCCATAAGTATCTTAGCGCTTGCTGGTTGTAACTCTACTAGCAACGAAAACGACAAAACGGCGTTAGTGCCAGCGGATAAATTCGATTTAACCCACTGGAAGATAACCATACCAACCGATAACAATAATGATGGTAAGGTTGATGGCATCAGTACCAAGAAAATACAAACGTTTCAGCACCCTGATTATTTTTATCTAAATGACCAAGGTAATATGGTGTTCGCCACGCCGAATAAAGCGTTCACGACGCCTAACTCATCGAATACACGCAGCGAACTGCACCAAGTGGTTGCTGACATGGACGCCAAGAAGGACCGCTTTGCCGATAACTTCGCGTTGCAAAACAACAAACGTGCCCAGCAATACGGCCAGATAGGTGGCAACTTACAAGCAACCCTTGCAGTGAATCATGTTGCCAAACGTGCTAAATACCCAAACAAGCCGCCGGCTTTTTCAGTGGTGGTTGGACAAATTCATGCCACTAAAGACAAAAAAATCGTCGCTGAAGGTGAAGGCTATGGTTATGGCAATGAACCGTTAAAAATTTACTATAAAAAATGGCCGGAGCATAAGTACGGTTCAGTTTTTTGGAACTATGAGCGCAATCTCGCCAAAGAAAACCCAGACAGGCAAGACATTAGTTACTCGGTTTGGGGAACGCCATGGGATGAGGCAACAGACCCTGCTGAACAAGGCATTGCTCTTGATGAAAGCTTTAGTTACGAAGTGAACGTATACCATAATATCATGTATTTAACCTTTACTAGTCCTCGTCACGGTACTAAGCATTTTGCTATCAATTTAGCTAATAACGTCGATGCAAATGGCCAAGTTGATAAGCTTGATCACCCAAGCGGTTATAGCGGTGATGCTAACTTCTTTAAAGCGGGCGCTTATGATCAATGCAGTATCAAAGACGATCCGGGTATGTGGTATCCAGCCTGTTTAGGCACTGGCGATTGGGAAACAGACAAGAAAAATGGCGACTATGCGCAAGTGACCTTTTCACGTTTAGTGACAGGGCCCGCTATCGCACCGCAAAAATAACTCAACGAACAAAAAGCCATTAAGTAGTAATATAATACTGCTATTTAATGGCTTTATCACACAGTAAAAATGAATGGGTGAACTAGGTATGACCCGGGTAACATTCTAAAATAGACATACCAGACGCTGATTCATATGCAAATTCTGTCACCCCCGCTGGGCAGAAAAAACGCTCCCACTGCTTAAGCTCAGTTACTTCATCACCAATGCGCAGCGTGCCCGAACCGTGAGTTACTACGCCATAGAAGAAAGCCTCTTCATTTCGCTCAAACACGCCATTAACCGTCGCACGCCTGATGGTAAAACAGGAGGTATTTTTCGCACCTACCAGCTCCTCTAATGTGTTGCCTTGCTCATCGCTGTTAAGCACTGTGGGCTGACAACGAAACTCAGCATCGACTTTTTCTGGCACAATAGGGCTAAAGTCAAATACGTCTAAAGCCGTTTCAATTCCCCGCCCCATGAACCTAGCTTGCTCAGGAATAACGTACCCACAACGCTCAAATTCGAATCTGACGGCCAGGTCCGAAGGTTCCATAATCTCCAACATCAGTATGCCCTCACCTAGCGCGTGAGGGCGCCCCCCAGGAATGAGAAACACATCGCCTGTTTTTACTGGAATGCGATCGAAACAACTTTCGATTGATTTGATGTCTTGCTTTTCAATCCACTCTTTTAGCTGTTCGCGACTAGGCGGACGTTGAAAGCCTGCGTATATGTATGGGTCACTCACATCATCACGGGTTTCTAGGATAACGTAGGCTTCGGTCTTGCCCCTAGGTAAGCCAAGTCGCTCTTGGGCAAAAGCCCGGGTAGGATGAGCTTGAAAATGTAAACGGGTGGAACTATCCAAATATTTGACCAATGGAATGTCGTCCATAGAACGTTTGGTGTCACCGATACTGCCTAAAAAATACTGCGGATCCTTGTGCAATAAATCACGAAAGGGAATGGATTGCCCTTCATCGTCCGTTACCATGGCTAATCCCTCCGACACATGCTCGCGACCCACATTACGCGCTTCAACGGTAGAGCCAATCCAATCTTCTGGGAGGCTTGAATCTTGTGGACTGTCTTTGCCTTCAATCGTATCGAGCAACTTGCCACCTTGATAGGTTCGCCAAACACGATTAGCGCCGAACTTAATAATTTGATTCATAGTTTTATTTCCATTACTGCTAGCGGCGATGTTCTGTTAAACCATCAGCCAATGAGACTAAAATACTGACTAAGCATATATAGCACCTTGCTGCGAGCGGGAGTCCGCGCATAAACCAGCACACCCGCGGCTACCCGCTCACAAAGCCTGAAGCGTAGAGAGAATACCTGCGTAGCTCATGTAGCTCATAAACAATGCAAAGACAAAAATCATCGATAATATAACGTTGGTTGTGGTTGAGAATTTATGCTCACCCATTAAGCCACTTTTATTGCCGATATAGGCAATACAAGCAACCGTTGCAGGCAGTACTAACGCACCAAACGCTTGAGAGCCCACCATGACAGCGATAGGTTTAGCGTTAAAAATTGGCACGATTAAGCCTAATAGCGATATGACCAGAGCAATAATTCGATAGCTCGTTCGCTTGAGGTTAGTCTTGCGCTCATGAAAGTCATCTAACAACCAAGGGAGTAGTGCGACATTAGGGAACTGCGACGACACTCCAGCAGCTATTAAGCCGATGGTGAAGATAGTCACGGCCGCGGCGCCAGCTAAGGGTTCCAATAGATAAATCATTTGCGTCACATTGACTAATGTTATCCCTTGAGCATACAAAGAGCCTGCTGCGGCAGCCATTATCGAAGTGCTCATAATAAACATGAGAAATGCTGAAAAGAGTGCATCTCTGTTTTGGGTTTTCAAGTCGGCCATGGTCCAACCGGCTTCTTTAACCAGTATGGTCCTGAGTATGAACAACCCAGAAAAAACCGAAGTCCCCACCATAGACGCTATCACCAGAAAGGCGTTTTTATCTGCACTGGCTTCAGGTATTTTGGGGATCATACCTTTTAAAATTTCTGTAGCCGGCGGCATCAGAATAAAGAAATTAATTAAAAAACAGATAGCCATAACCGCAACTAAAACAGCCAAAACTTTCTCAAACACGTCAGTCTTACCAATCAGAAAAATAACGTACACAAAGGTGATAAAAAACATGGCGAAATACAGCGGCGATATTCCTCCGTCAATAAAGTTTTGCGACCATTCGTAACAGATGTCTGCCAAAATCCCCATCACGCCGATAACACTTCCACATATTTGCGCAGTCAAGGCTATGATAAAAAGTATGCTCACTGCCGGGTGGATATGCCGTTTAAAGGATTGCAATGCAGTCAAACCCGTCACCAAGGTGAACTTGCCAAAAAGGTGGATCAAAAAATAGGTGATGGCACAGGAGATGAAAATGGTCCAAAGCAAAGACATACCATAGTCCGCACCCGCTTTTGCCATGGCGGTCACGCTACCGGTACCTACATTAAACCCGAATAAAAATATTCCCGGCAGCAGTGACTTTATAAGCGTTTTTATATTTATCATTTTAGTGAGTACCGCATGTGAAATTAACAGAAAGTGAAGAATGACATTTTGTTAGAAGGGCTTCATTCCTCAGACCCGCGGGCACGTAGTACATGTACCCGCTAAGAGATGACGCCACTATTTTTGAGCGGACAATGCACGAATGACACCACGCACTTCAGCCAGGCCTTTCATTCGCCCGATACCCGAGTAGCCAGGGTTAACACTTTTACCGATATCGCCCATCATTTGATGCCCGTGGTCCGGACGAATAAAGATTTTTTGTCCCTCGGCTTCTTTTTCTGTACGTCTTGATTCTTCGTTCAATAATTCTTTTATCACCTGAACCATATCGATATCACTATCAAGGTGGCTGGCTTCTATAAAAGAGCGCTGTTCATCGGGATCTCTGCTCACGCCGCGAAGATGTGAAAAATGAATACGCGGTCCGAACTGCTTTGCCATGGCAGGTAAGTCGTTGTCTGGGCGACTGCTATAGGTTCCAACACACAAGGTGATCCCGTTTGATGGACTCGGCAGAGCTTGAAACAAGGTATTCAGATCATCAGCAGTACAGATGATCCGTGGCAGACCCAACATATCCCGAGGTGGATCGTCAGGATGAATGGCCAGTTTGACATCCATGGCTTCCGCTCGCGGCAGCACTTTTGATAAGAACGCAAACAGATTTTGACGCAAGGCATCACTGTTCATATCCTTATAATTCGCTAACATGCTGCGGAAATCGTCCAGACCGTAGCTGTCGGTCATTTTACCCGGCAGCCCAGCAATAATGTTATTGGTCAGTACTGTACGCTCAGCCTCCGACATGGCCTCAAAAACGAGTTTCGCTTGGGCGATTTCCCCAGCGCTATACTCGACTTCCGCATGCTCGCGCTTAAGAATGAAGAGATCAAAAGCGGCAAATTTTTTCTGGTCAAAACGCAGTGCATAGGCGCCACTGGGCAGCTTGAAGTTAAGATCGGTGCGAGTCCAATCGATGACAGGCATAAAATTGTAGCAGATAGTTTTTATGCCACACTGGGCCAAATTTTCCATCGACACAATCCAGTTTTCGACATATTTTTCATGGCCAGGGCGCGCAAGTTTAATGTCTTCATGCACGGGAATACTTTCTACAACGCTCCACGTCAGGGGCGCAAGACCAGGCTCACATTCTTCTATCAACAACTGGTGTTGACGTATTGCCTGCTGTGTCCAGATTTCACCAGTCGGTATCGAATGTAGCGCGCTGACTACATCAGTGGCACCTGTTTGTCGTATTTCATCTATGGTTACAGGATCGTTTGGTCCAAACCATCTCCAAGATTCGCGCATAATCGTTTCTCTATTTTAAGGATTAAAAAAAGTATCTATTGCTTGCTCTACGCCCATTTCACTAATGTTGCTGTGATATATCTGCACTGCGGCCATAAAAGGAACATCCTTGAAAAAATGAAACTTGTTTGCGCCTGCCAACGTCAGAAATGCCGCTACACTCCCCCCCTTGTTTGCTGATATACAGTGAGAGAATTCATCAGCCAAGGGGTCATTGAGATCATCATTCTGTAACGCTTTACGTATGAAACAGACCCAAGCCCCAAGTGCAAAAGCCAGATAGGATGTATCCCCGCCATGGCTAAGCCCATCATCAATAGTTGGCAGTATGCGTTGCTGAATTTTCTGCGAACTATCTGTGCCGACCTGTAATACGCCATAAGGTAAGTTGCCATTTTTAAAGCGCTGGAGTACCTGATTGATATAGGCTTCGCTACTGATCCCCTCAGGAACGGGGGTGACCGGCATCACGTTGAGTTTGAGTGCCTGTTCCGCAAATTGGGCAAGACATGGCCGTTGCAATGCTTCATGAATAAACTGATCCCCAGCCAGATAACCTAGCGCAGCCAGTATGGAATGTCCGGCATTTAGGAAGCGCAGTTTAATTCGCTCGAACGGTGCAATATCGTTGACAAAGAGCGCCCCAGCTTGCTCAAAGGGAGGGCGAATTCCAGCAAACCGGTCTTCAATTATCCACTGCGTAAATGGCTCTGCTGCAACAGGCGCTGCGTCGTATACACCAAGCTGAGCAGCCACTTGATCTTTTAGGTATTGGTCGGTCGCAGGTGTCACTCTATCTACCATAGAAGAGCTAAAAGCCACGTTCTTTTCAACCCACCTTAGCGTATCTGGACTATGACGCTCCAATAGCATCTGCACGCCTTGCTGTAAATGCTCACCGCCGCCGTGCATGTTGTCGCAGCACAGAATAGTCAGTGGGTCGCCTTGATTATCACTACGTTTAATCAGTGCCGCAGCAAGATAACCATAAATCGTTTTAGGCACGCTAATTGACGCAAGATCCCCCAACATGTCTGGATGCGCTCGATCAATCCCACCACTAGTTAAGTAATAACCCTTCTCGGTTATCGTCGTCGTGACCAACTGAGTTCCCCCATGGGCCACGACATCGATAACAGATTGAGGATCTTCGGGGCCAACCAACAGGTTCTGAATAGCGCCAATAACACGGTAGCTCGTGGTTTCACCGAGTATTGCCAACGTATATAAGTAATTTTGCGGCGCGAGATTGTCACGCATGACTGGCGAGCGCAAAGAGATACCTGTGATCCCCCAATTTGTCTCGCCTTTATTCAGTAACGTATCGCAATACACAGCTTGATGGGCGCGATGAAAATTGCCGGTACCAAAATGGACAACACCGCAAGAAACAGAGGTTAACGCATATTTAGGCTTATCAATGACTGGTTTTAGTTTGCGTAGAGAGGCGGTATTCAGTTGTTCTATTTTCATTAGGTTCCACTTTTATGCCTAAGCAGTTAGCCTTAATGGTATCTGTTGAGGCTCACTTTGAGCCAGCACCCCTATTACCAATAAGTTTCATCATCCGCTCAATTGTTAACGAAATCATTATGACCATTTCTGTATTGATGTCCAGCCTAACAAATATGAGTAAAAAATAAATCATCTTATATTGACTAAAACTTAGCTCTCTTCACCTTTAACAATGCAAAGCAACCAACATCAAACTGTTGATAAATAACAATAAAAAATCATATAAATCGTTTTGGTAACTTTACGACAGGTAAGTGGTATAACCAAAATGACATTAAACAACTTATTTATAATGACGCAAAGGTTGACCAATTTGTATTTTTGGAATATTTTTGTAACAACCTTGTTAGCGTTTTGCAGGCCTTATGTAATCTTGATGTTGCAAGGTGCAAAAACTAAAAATTAACGAAGTGGTGTGAGGGGGTTTTATTTAGTCCCTTTAAACGCTGCCCACGGAGACACAAAATGGCGCACAAACTATCTAGAATAACCTTAGCGGTACTATCAGCTACTTCGCTGAATTTCGCTTCCTCGGTTCTTGCTCAAGAAAATCAACCGGAAGCAGATCAAGATGTTGAAGTTATATCTGTATCTGGTATACGAAGCTCTCTTACCAATGCATTAGCGGAAAAACGCTCAGCTAATAATCTGGTTGAGGTCATTCAGTCAGAAGATATTGGTAAGCTGCCTGATCAAAACCTGGCTGAGGTGCTTGAGAACGTAACTGGCGTTCAAATTACCAGAACAGCAGGTGTAGGTACCGGTGTTCAAATCCGTGGTACAAACGCGAACCGCACCGAAATCAATGGCGTGTCTACTGTGGGCTCGGGTTCAGGTCGAAGCGGGATTAATTTTGAAGATGTCTCAGCAGCCATTATCTCTGCCGTTGAAGTCACCAAAGCACCTTCAGCGAAAACCATTGAAGGCTCTGTAGGTGGTACTGTAAATTTAAGAACTATCCGCCCGCTTCAACTAGACGAAACGTTGGCTTCAATAAGAGTACAAGGTGAGAATAGTAGCCTTTCAACTGATAGCACATTTACCCCAAGATTATCAGGCACCTTTGGTGACAACTGGGAATTAGACGCAGGTAGGTTTGGTGCTGTATTTAGTGCCAGCTATTCTGAGCAAGATGTAACTGCATTTCGTCCTCGAACTGACCGTGATAACTCAGTAGCCTCTGCTAGCGGTGTTGCTAGCGCTCAATCATTCGATTATTTACCTATTCAATTCTTCGTTCAAGATTACGATAACTATGAATACGAAACCAAAAACTTTGCCGGTACGTTAGAATTCGCCCCCAATGACAATACCAAGTTTTTCTTTGACGTTGTGATTAACGACCAAGAGCGCAGACAAGAAAGCTCAAGAATTCAAGCATCGGGTATCAGCGGCCTTAAAGACTTCGCCGCTCCAACTGGTTTTGAAACCGTTAACTTCGGGTCTTTAGATGGCGTGAATCTAGGCAGTATACAAGCGGCAACGCAGGGTGTTATTCCACTTGACGCTGACGGATCAGATGGTAACTTACGCTTTTCAGGTGATACCAACTCTCGTATTACCAAAAGCGAAATATACAGATTAGGCGGTGAATGGACAGGTGAAAATCTTAAATTCAGTGTAGAACTAGCATCATCGAGTTCTGATACTACCACCCCAAGCTTTAACACTACACTTAACTTTATCAACCCTAATTCGCCTCTTGATTCAGCGACCTTATTAGCAAATGCTGAATTAAATGCAGCCAATGCGGATAATCCTGATTGGGTTGAGCTTTATGATTCAAATGAGAATGGAACGCCTTTCATATATGACCTCACTGGCGGTGCATTAGCCTTTGGTATTCCAACAGGTGATGCGACAGCGCCCACTGCAGAGCAACTACTTGACCCTGCTAACGTTGTATTACGTGATGTTAATATCGGTCGAAATAAGTCTGAAAATGGCGAAGATGCTTTCCGTACGGATTTTACTTACTATATAGATAGCATAATCACCTCAGTCGATGTGGGTTATCGTTACAGCAAAGTAACTAGTCTGCTCGATGAAATTAGCTCAAACGTGGGTTTGCGAGATATCGCTGATAGCCCCTCAGGCGATCTTTTCTCTGAGCTTCTTGTTGCCGGCCCTGACAACTTTAACGATGCCGATGGTAGAGAGTTGTATGTGCGTGACTTCTTAGTTCTTGATGCAGAACGCGTTGCCTCTGACCCAGATGGTGCATTAGCTATTTTGCAAAATGCAATTGATCAGCACGGTGGCTCAGTTTCAATTGATGCTCCTACATCAAGTTCGGCTGGTTTCTTTGATATCGAAGAAAAAACCCACGCTTTATATGCACAAGCTAATTTTGAGCATGGTATGTTTCGCGGTAACTTCGGTCTTCGTTACCTTCAAACTGACGTAACATCAACCGGTAACTCAATTACTGAAGATGGTGATGGAAATCAATTAGTGTCACAAGTCACAACAAAGGGCGATTATAACTTTGTATTACCTCGAATTAACTTAGTCGCTGATGTGCACGATGATGTTGTTGTGCGCGCGGGTTGGGGTAAAGACATTCGTCGTCCTGATTTTAATGAGCTGTCTACTTCTGTTACCTTTTCTACTAGCCCTAACCCGGCAGTATCAATCGGTAACCCTGGTTTACAGCCTGAAGAAGTAACCTCATTCGATTTATCAGCTGAGTGGTATTTTTCTGAAGCAAGCGTACTTAGTGTTGGTTTTTTCCATAAAAAACGTACTGACCTGTTCGTACAACAACAATCGAACCCGTTTGAAGATTCAGTCACTGGCTATCGTGATATAACCGACCCGTGTGAAGGCGGCGGTATTTTCAACCCTATCGCGGATGTAAACGTATTTGGTCCTGAAGTAGGCGTTGGTGTTTGTGTACCGACCACTACGCAAATCAATGATTCAGGGGAAACCACTCAGAAAGGGATTGAATTTGCCCTTCAATATGACTTAGCGAGCTTTGAAGATGATTTAGGCTGGGCATCTGGTTTCGGTATTATTGCTAACTATACCATTCAAGAGTTCTCGGGTGGCGAAGCGGTTAATGGCGCAACGAGTCGTGCAAACACAGTATTTGCACTGTCTACGGGGGTTGATGATATAAACGTAACCGCTGTACAAGGCTTACTTGACCTATCTGAAAATGCTTATAACTTTACGCTTTACTACGAAAAGTATGGTGTTTCAGCTCGTATGCGTTACACATGGCGTGAAGCGTACCGCTCAACAGACTTTGGCAGTACTTCAAGCCTTCCTTGGGGCTTCCCAGTGGTGCAAGAAGACCGAGGACAGCTTAATGCCAGCATCAATTACGATGTAAATGATCAGTTGAACATTGGTATTGAAGCAGTCAACATCACTGAGTCTGAAGTTGAGCAGTCTTGTATTAATGAAGGTGCCCTGTTGTGTTACCAAGGCCTAACAGACCGCCGTATTACTGCAGGTGCTACTTACCGCTTCTAATGACTTTGGTTGAAAGTTCACGTTTTTCAAAGTGTGTAATAAAGCAATAACTTATTAACCCCAGCCTAGCGCTGGGGTTAATTATTTCTGCTTCTTAACAAGCAACATAAATGAACATTGCGACTTGCAGTCCCACTCTTGAATTTTTCTATTAACCTATATGAGCTGCCCAGCTTATCCTGGATCTAACAAAAATCGCCCACAACTGATTAAAAATTATCAGCGATACTTCTATTAAAAAGACTGTTTTAAATGAGCAACACCTTTATCTAATCGCTATCCCTAATTACTCTCAAATAAATGGGCAGGTATTAATACCGCCTTATTACAAACCTCTGGCTTGTGACGTGGTCTTGATGATTTCTCGGTATATATGGCTTAGTAAAACATTATCAAATCAGACATTAGCAATGATTACTCTAGAGCTAGCCGGTTGATGTAGCGCCACTTAAAGTGGTGGAAGGGTAATGTTTTGAGTAATTCTTCAATTGGTATCATGGCGAATGCCCAAAAAATAGAAACGTCGAACTGTAAGACCAAAAGCGCGCAGATTGGCAGAGATATAAGCCACTGGGTAAAAAAGTGAATTTTGAGTACCAAATTGCTATCGCCAAGCGCCCGTAAAATATTTCCCGCAACTGTGTTGTAAGCACGAATAATAGGCAGAACAATATACAGTGGTGCGATGATCATTAATGCCGTCTGGGTATCCTGTTCAATATCAGGGTAGATAAATTGCAGACATTGACTGAGTATAAAGAAGAACCCGGCAATAATTACCGACAACAAGGTTCCCACATGCGTACAGCTAGCAATAAATAACTTTAACTCCCCAGCCTGCCTTTGACCAAGCGCCTGACTAATACTAATGCCCGATGCCTGGGCCCAAGCGTTAGGAAATTGCGTACCGGCACGGATCCAAGGAAAGATTAAAGTGATGGCAACGAATGAGAACAGCTCAAGTTGGGCAAATAATAGTTGGTAGACAGTAGCACCGATGGAGAGAACAAAAAAATTAGCCGCAATGGGATAAATTTCGGCATATTGAGGAGGGATTTCCGCCCAGAATCGTCTGTTTTTAGGGTATCTTAAGTCGACTGTATCGTCTCTCTTTAGTGCGAAATATAAAAACGCAGCTCGCAAAAATACCGCCAGTAAACTCCCCCAAGCAGCTCCTTCAACACCGAGCCCCTCATATGTAGAAAACCCGTTTATCAGTAAATAGCTTAATAAAGCATTGACTGGTAGTTCAATCATAAAGCCTTTTAAGGGGACTTTCGTTTTGCCACTGCCATTGCAAAAAGCACTGCACACCTGGGTGTAAGCGGTAATTAAAACGATGTATTTGGTAATTGATATATATGTGTCAGCCAACTTCGCTAATGCGGGATCATCGGTAATGAGGGCCACCAGTTCACTGCCAAAAAAAGCCAGGATAAACAGAAAAACGAATGATGTTGAAATATTGATTAATAGCCCAGACCAATAGGCGATCGCAAGTTCAGCTTGATTATTACAGCCAAACGCCCTGCCAACGAGCAATTGAATACCATTGCCAATGGCAATCTCAATACCCAATACAAATGCCACTATGGTCGTGGCGATCCCCATGGCGGCAACGGGCAGTTCACCCAGTGGTGCAACCAAAAACGTATCAATCATTAACATCGACTGAACTAATAAGGCATTAACAGCCAAAGGCCAAGCCAGGGCCAAGTTCCGCTGAATGTATCTATTGAAATTGATCAAAAAACGGCTTCCTTAACGCGTTAATGAGTACAGAAAAATGTGACAAGTAACGGTCGAGGCTGCTATATGACTTTAAAATATATGGCGTTTCTAGGCATATAGCCGTTGGCTGTTTACAACAGTAAATAGACACAACGCCAACCGCTATAATACAAGCAATGCTTGCTCATCTGTTCAGGAACAGCCTTTGTTCATCCGCTACTCTAGCGCCGGTATGATGCCTAGATGGCTATCTTCCCATCCACCCACCATCAACCACTAATATCGTACCGTTAACATAGCTCGCAGCTTCAGAAGCTAAGAATACAGCGGGGCCTTTAAAATCATCTGGATCACCCCAGCGACCCTGCGGTATCCGCCCGAGAATAGCCGCGGATCGCTCTGCATCATTTCGCAAAGCTTCGGTATTGTCGGTATCTACATATCCAGGTGCAATGGCATTGACATTGACACCTTTTCCCGCCCACTCATTTGACAAGGCCATGACCAGCTGTCCAATTGCTCCCTTGCTGGCGGCGTAACCAGGCACAGTGACTCCACCTTGAAACGTCAGTAAGGATGCGGTGAATATAATTTTTCCAGCACCGCGAGCGACCATTTCCTTGCCAATTTCACGGCTCAGAATGAACTGAGAGTTTAAATTAACATCAATGACCTTATCCCACAGTTCATCTCCATGCTGGGCAGCAGGGGCGCGTAATATAGTGCCCGCGTTATTGACTAAAATATCAATTTGGGCAAAATCAGCTTTAACCTTTTCAATAAATGAATACAGCGCTTTTCTATCAGAAAAGTCACATTGATAGCCTTTAAAATTTCGTCCTAGGGCATGCACTTCTTTTTCAATTTCAGAGCCGGTTAATTCCAAGCTAGCGGAAACACCGATTATATCCGCGCCAGCAGCAGCAAGTCCCAGCGCAATACCTTTTCCAATACCACGCTTACAACCTGTGACTAAAGCAACCTTACCTTTTAAACTAAATTTATCTAACATTTCAATTCTTTCCCAATAACATTCACGACGACTAGACAGTCTAATCAACCGGTAATCATCAACAAAAATGACCTATTGATTCAGCAGGTCACCTGCTATTTATCTGCACGAGTCCTACATAACCCCATCGTATTGAGTGGTTTTCAGTGTGTTACCCAATTTATCTTTTAGAATAGAAATCCATTTCGATTTAGATTGAATGTCGTCATATACAATGTTGTTGTCATTGGAAAAGAGAAACACTTCTATGTGATTTTTTGACTTAATCTCGACCCCAATACAATTGTCCCCTTGGAGTGATTGAACAGTAATATCCTGACTCAGGGCATCTTGCAGTGCGTCTTTAGGTTGTAATACATTTAAGAAATAAGCGTTGTGGCTTTTCTCAGGATTTTCAATCAATAATGTTTTCAAACTGATACGCCGAATATCGTCAGGGCGTTGTGGTGTCATTATCTCTTCAACCAATGTTTCATCTACGTTTGTGCTACGGGCCTCTGGAAACACAGTAAATACATTCAATGCGCCCTTACCATTAACAATTTCAAACTGATTTTCGGCTACTTGATTTGCATATTTTTCAGAGTGCATGCGCCAGGTATATGTATGTTCGAGCTTACTTTCCAGCTCATCAAGGAATATAAAGTAACCACATTCGCTATTGATGATGTGCCGAGCATTGCGCGTTAACGCCATCTCGGGATAATACATTCGACTCGATTCGCCAACCACGTAGGTATACCCATTTTCAGTAGAGAAAGCCTCTACTTGTGCAATCGCATCCTCAGGTACATCTCGCCAAACGTTGTGAATACCTTTGCAATTTAAATCAAAGCGCTCAGGATCGCTCAAATCACCTTCTTGCCATATTTTTTCCCCCACACACCCCGTACCATCGACCGTAATCAAATTATGTACTTCAGCTTTAGAGGTTCGGTTGTAACCGTCATCAATTGCTAATGACGCGCCGTTATGTATCAATATAAAGTGATTAAAATCGACGTGATAGTGGGTCAGGCTGCGAGTTTTCCAATCATTTTTTTTATCTAACTCCCAGCTGAGTTTCCATTGTTTGTGACCACCAGCAGGGCTTGATTTAAAGGAAAGGTGGGTGGCATCAGTTTCCCAACTTGAACGCATGACGACAAGCCCAAGGTCAGGGAAATACTTAGTTAATGGCAGGTTTTCAGGAGACTGAGGCTCTACTTCAGGTTTATACCAAATCAATTCTAGAAACGCTTCAGGTAAGATACCTGGGAAGATTTTACTTTCACTGGCCTCTCTAAACAGAAACTTGCTGCGGACCAACTCACCCAACCATTGCGCTTGACCATTTGAGTACTCAGCGGCAATTTTATAATACGCAGAGATTGAATGAGAACTTCGTCTGTCATGCACATCGGCAAAGTTAATATTCTCTTCCCAGTTTGGTGCTGACTGATAAATACGGTAATCGAATGAATTCTTTAAAAATCCAGCTTGGAAATAATCAGGTCCCCCATCTTGGCGAATATAGTCAGCGGCACTGAGGAAGAAGTTGATAGCGTAACGCCAATAACCGGTACCTTCATAATTGGAGCCATCCTCAGGTAGATATTCAAATACTTTTTCAAAGTTATCTTTTATCTCATCAATCCATACTTGAGCGCCTTGGTGTTCTGCACGAATGGCATAAGCAGTGGTCAACAAACCTGAATAGTTGATCCAGTTATGGTTTTGCCAATAGTTAGTAGACCAACAATGCCCTAAGTTTTCTTGGCCATAATTGAATATTTTATTACCTTGAAGGATCAGCTTATTTAGAAACTTATTGCGCTCGTCTTCTGATAAATAATCTTTAAGCCAGTCATACGATAACCCCAAACCATATAACATCCAGGATGCACTGAGATCCACATCCACAAGAAATCCATAACCCCATACGTCGTAGTCCACAGCGGTAAAAATCCAGCGCTTTGCTTCTGCAAGATAATGCTCCTGCTCTGTAAGCAGATAAGCCAAGCTTAAGTTTGCTGCAGCCATACCCATATAGGTAATACTGGTGTGAGGATGCACTTTCGAGAGCACTTCATTTTCATACAAACGACATTGCTCTATCAGTCGAGTCAAATGTTCCTTACGCGAGGTTTTAAGCTCTGATTTAAGCACATCAAGCTGGTCGTTAATAAGTAAATAATTCATTGTTCATTCCTGTGTTCAAAGATGATATGTCGAGCAAAACGCTAGTAAATTCGCACAATCAATTCGTTTGTTATGTCGCTGATTGACTTGCGGCAGCAGACTTTTTACCTGCTTTGAGCATAAACACGCTGATTGCTCCTATTATTACCGCGAGCACCAGTATGACCATCCGGCCTTCAAACGGATTGGGGATAATAAGCATCAGCGCCACGAACCCCGCGACAGCGACACCAAAGCGTCCAATGGCCGTCAATTGACTGGCGTCATTGCCCTCTCCGATTTCTTTTTCAAAGTCGATCGGCGTTTTCATATTGCTAAAGAACTTGTCAACCATTTGTCGATGAGCTGAATTTTGGCTTGGCGCAAAAAGCGTCGATATTAAAAAACCAAATACCCCAGTACCCAAGACACCAAAAAACTGCTGTTGAAAATTCCATTCAAAACCATCGCTGACCTCTTGAGAAAAACCTAAGTAACTTAATGGGATCTCGAAAAATGCCAAGCTAGAAAAAATAAGGGCACAGCCAATAGAAAGCAGCGCAGACCACCAGGGTGTTTGCCGAATAAACATGCCTAGCAGCAGCGGGATCGTAATCGGCATCGATAACAGCGTTCCCACTTGCAACATGATTTCGAATATTCCTGAGCCGTCTTGTTGGGCAAAATAAAGCGCCAACAACACAATCAAGAAGCCCATGACCCAGGTTAAAATACGTCCATAGTTCAATAATTCGCTTTCAACTTTGGGCTTCCAACGAAACATACGAGAAACTTTGGGGTATATGTCTTTGATCAGAATAGCCACGTTCGTATTGAGACCTGTATCCATCGAACTCATAGTGGCCGCCAAAATGGCCACCACAATCAATCCGATCAACCCAACAGGTAACAGGCTAATACTGGCAACCGCATAACTCGCTTCCGCTGGCTTAGCGATATCAAACGCCATCACCAGCTCAGGATATAAGAGTCGTGCAGTAATAGGTGGTAAGAACCAGATGAAGCTACCCGCCAACATGAGTACGGAGCAAAGCAGTGCGGCTTTGCGAGCTTCACGTCCGTCTTTAACAGAAAAGTAACGCGGGGCTGCATTCATGGAATTAAAGACGATAAATTGTTTTGCCATCATGGCGCTGGCCCAGCCCCAGGTATAAGCCCCGCCAAATAAGGTAGCGGAATTAACCATGCTATATTCTTCGCTTAACCCTTGCTGTTCAATTTTCAGAAATAAGTTATCGATTCCACCAAGTGCGTCTAGGCAGAGCCAAGCGACTAACAGGGTTAAAGGCACGAGAATGAGGCCTTGTAAAAAATCCGTCGCCATCACGGCCCAACGTCCACCGGTAGCGGAATAAAAAAGCACCACAATGCCGCAAACAATAATCACGTAGTTGATATCATATCCGAACACGGCAGAGCAAAAAATGCCCAAGCCGTACAGTGCCATCGCGGAATATAAAATACGTATTGGCACCTCATAATAGGCGTAAAAATCCCGTGTTGTTTCACCGAAACGACCGGCAATTGCTTCAGGAAATGTCGTCACTCTCATTTGACGCAACCAAGGCCCCATAAACAAAAAATTCACGAAAAAACCAAGCACATTGCCAAAAAAGATAAACATCGCAGAAAAACCAGATTCGTAAGCGATGCCAGCAGCCCCCGTAAAGGTCCATGCACTAAAAGCGCTCATGAAAGCACTGCTTCCAACAAGCCACCATGTACCTTTGCTTCCACCCTTAAAATAGTCATCTGTATTAGACGAGAATTTTTTGAAAACAATGCCAACGACAATAATCAATATCAGGTAGCCAACGATCACTAGGTATTCAATATTCGAGATTTGCACTTTTTTACCTCTTGTTCGGTTATCAAGGTTGTTGATAAACCAAATAACAAAATCGATTTACTAAATCGGTTTAGTTGAAGAATTTAGCATACTAATGCAGAATGTCAATATTCAGGTATTTCGCTATTTTATAGAAGTGTGTACATGCCAAAAATAAAGTTGATTGACGTTGCTGAGCTAGCTGGAGTTTCAAAAAGTACCGTTTCTCAGTACCTAAACGGCCGCTTTGATTACATGTCTGAAAAGACCAAAGAACGTATAAAGCTAGCGGTGAGCGAATTAGACTATGTACCGAACCCTATTGCCCGCAGCCTTAAAATGGATAAAACCAAAACGATTGGGGTCATCGTTAGAGATATTACCGGCTACTATACGAGCCGCACAATAAGAGGGATCGACGACTACTGCAAGACAAGTGATTACAACGTATTAATATACAATACCGACGTTGACCCTGAGATCGAAGCAAGATCGTTAGAGGCATTATACCAATTGCGTGTTGACGGCATTATCATCGCATCGTCGGGTAAAAATACCGCTCTCATTGCTAAATATATAGAGAGAGGTCTGCCTATTGTACATTTTCAACTTGAACATGATGGTAATGAAAAAAATATAATTGTGTCAGATTATCGAAAAGCTGCTTTCGAAGCGACTGAGTATTTGATTAAGTTAGGCCATCAGCGTATTTGTTTTATGACCCAAAATTTCAAAAATGTTAAATCCAGAATGGACCGTTATCTAGGGTATACCGATGCCTTGAACCATTATCAAATTCCTATTGAGCAACAGTTAATCCAATACTGGCAGCGTAAATCTGGCTTTCAACAACCCCCGACGAACATTCTTCAAACGGTTAACCCGCCGACCGCATTTTTTACCCAACACCTGGCAATTACCACTGAGTTGTTAACTGTATTAAACGAAGAAAATATATCTATACCCGATGACGTATCCTTATTAGGTTTTGACGACATCCCTATGGCTGACTTTTTTAAAGTGCCTATCACAGTCATAACCCAGAACCCATATGAAATTGGTAAAGAAGCCACCAAATTATTGCTTAACAATATCAGCAATAAGGACGCCCCTTCGCAAAAAATAATGATCCCTTGCTCCTTATCTAAAAGGTTGTCATGTAAAGAGATATAGCTATTCAGCGTCTTTGAAATAATCCCGTAGCGAAAGGATAAATAAAAACGTTAGAGCAAGATAAGACCATGGGATTGAGTAACTTACCATCACCAACATTGGGATATATGCGTGTGCCGAACCGTCTTAAGTGAAACGGCTAAAAAACATTTTACTAGCACGCGATATTCTAACCTTGAAATTGGCATGTAATTCCACCGCCAATGGTTAACTAATTGGTATAACAATTAATTGACACCTAACCTACCAATCGGTTAAATTCACCATCATCTTGTTAACAACTTGCCAATAAAACAGTTTCAATCTTTACAAGGTGTAATGTAATTTCACCTTGTACACAGCGTCACAGAATGGGACGACACTCATCTAACAATAGTCCCCTACAAGCGTGATAAATCGGAGAAAATGGCGATGAAAAAAATGAAAATCACTGCTCTTTTAGTAGTAGCAGCGACATTGAACATACCGTTAGCAGCTCAGTCTCAGGAACATCCAAACCTGATTATGACCAAAGCGGGAGTAGAGCAAGTCAGAAAAAACTTGGGAAAAGTGCCGTTATTCGATGCCTCGCTACAAAGCGTGCAAAAAGAAGTCGATGCTGAAATTGCACTTGGCATTGATACCCCACTGCCAAAAGACTTTTCAGGTGGTTATACCCACCAAAGACACAAGCTGAACTTTTTGACTGCCCAAAAAGCCGGTGCACTTTATCAAATACTGCAAGACGACAAATACGCCAAATACATTCGAGATATGCTGTTCCAATATGAAGCTATGTATCAAGACTTGCCCGTTCATCCTCAAGAGCGCTCTTACGCACGAGGAAAATTATTCTGGCAATGCTTAAATGACAGCAACTGGTTGGTTTACATGAGCCAAGCCTACGACGCCATATACGATACGCTTTCGGCGCAAGAGCGTGAAAAATTAGAGAATAACTTATTTCGTCCCTTTGCTGATTTTATTTCCATTGGTAATCCGCAATTCTATAATCGCGTGCACAACCACAGTACCTGGGGCAACGCAGCCGTGGGCATGATTGCCCTTGTGATGAACGACGAAGAACTACTGCAAAGAGCTTTATACGGTATCGAAGATGATGGCCTTGCATTAGGTGGCAGAGACAATGATGGCGGTATCATCAAGGTAGAAGGCCAAAAGGCAGGATTTTTAGCCAATCTGGAGGAACCTTTTTCACCTGATGGTTATTATACTGAAGGGCCTTATTATCAACGCTATGCCATGTATCCGTTTTTGATTTTTGGCTTGGCAATGCACAATGTTAAGCCTGAAATGCAGGTGTTTTCCCACAAAGACAATGTACTACTTAAAGGCGTAGATGCATTGCTTAATTTAACCGATGCTGATGGTGAGTTCTTTCCATTAAATGATGGTCAAAAAGGCATGTCCTATTATACTCCTGCATTAGTCACAGCCGTTGACATAGCCTATCAATACGGTAGTCAAAACCCACATTTACTCAGTATCGCCCAAAAGCAAAATGAGGTGTTGTTAGATCAATCTGGTTTGGCGGTTGCTATTGGGATCCGTGATGGCAAAGCTCAACCATTTGTGAAGAACTCGATCAACCTCACAGACGGTCAAGATGGCGAACAAGGCGGCGTCGGTGTGCTGCGCTATGGCAATGAAGATTTAACCTTAGTGTTTAAATATGCCGCCCAAGGGCTGAGCCATGGTCACTATGACAAACTGTCTTTTTCTTTGTACGAAAAAGGTGATGAAATAGTTCAGGATTATGGACTTGCCCGCTTTGTTAACATTGGCCAAAAAGGCGGTGGAAACTATTTAAAAGAAAATAAAACTTGGGCTAAAACAACCATCGCCCACAACACCCTTTCACAGAATGAAATGATGCATTTTGACGGGGACTATGAGACTGCGAGCAAACATCATTCACAGTTGTATTTTTATGATGATAAGAATAAAGATGTTCAGGTCGTCAGCGCCACAGAAACCAATGCCTACCCTGGTACGCAGATGCATCGTACTATGGCAGTCATAAAAGCGGCTGGTTTTGAAAAGCCGTTTCTATTAGACATAATGAAAGTAAACTCTGCCACAAAAAATCAGTATGACTTCCCCTTCTATTTTATGGGCCAAGTACTGAGCGAAAATTTTGCCTATGACTCCCCTGCGACCTTGGCCCCATTAGGAAATAAAAATGGCTATCAACATTTGTATCTAGAGGGTAAAGGCACACCTGCAACCGACAATACGCAGTTTTCATGGCTGGGCAACGGTAAGTATTACACCTTAACCTCAGCGACAGACAAGTCCGACGAATTGTTACTGACTCGCTTGGGTGCGCATGATCCCCAGTTTAATTTACGCAGGGACGCCGCTTTGATGATCCGTAGGAAAGACAGTGACAACACCACATTTGCGTCTGTCATTGAACCCCATGGAAGTTATAGTCCGGTTTCAGAGTTGTCGGTTAATTCTGACAGCAACATTGCACAGTTAAAAATCGTACACGACGATGCAGATTATACAGCGATTACAATTAAGGACATAAAAGGACATATGAGCGTGTTTATATTAGCGAATAGAAATGCGTCGTCCTCAAAACAGCACCAATTGGCAATAGACGGCACGTCATACAGTTGGACCGGACCTTATCACTTTACTGATAATTAACGTCACTCCCTAGAGGAAGCTTACGCATCTCGGCAAGCTTCTTCTGGGAATTCAAATTCAATGGTGGTGTGGGCTAACTTATATTCATTTAAGCATTCCGCCACTTCACATTTTATTGCCAGTAGTTGCTCAGGCATGAGCACTTGCGTAAGCACCAAATGCGCCGTCAATACATGTTGCTCGCCATCCAGTGACCAAAAATGTAAGTGATGTATATCCGCCACATGTTCGATGCCATTCAATTTTTGCTTAATATTACTTTGCGTATCCCCATCAGGCACTCCTTGTAAAAATAAACCCAGCGTCAGTTGAATATTGCGCACCACGTTATATAAAATGAACAAGGTAAAAGCGATTGATAACAAGGGATCTAAAATAGGCAGATTCACAAACATCAGCACCACAGATACTATCAACACGGCTACCCAGCCCAATACGTCCTCAATTAAATGCCAGTTAAGCACCCGCTCGTTGAGTGTGTTACCGGCACTTAGTTTATAAGCAGCAAAACCATTCACTGAGACCCCAAGCAACGCGAGTAAGAACATGCCTTCTGTGTGAGGCATTTCTGGCGCAAACAGGCGAGGCACACTAACAATTAATACCCAAATAGAACCACACACCAACACAATCCCATTGAGCATGGCGGCCAACAATGACAAACGTTTAAACCCATAGGTGAAACGCTCTGTTGCTTTTTTATTGCCCGCGCGATTGAGAAACCAAGCCGTACCAATGGATAGGCTATCGCCTAAGTCATGCACTGCATCGGCCATAATAGCCGTACTATTGGTCAACCAGCCGCCAATAAACTCAATTATCGTAAAAGTGACATTCAGAAAAAAAGCCCAGCCAATCCGCGATGAGGACGGGTCTATGTGATGATGATGGCCATGAGGCCCGTGACTGTGCCCGTGATGATGTGCAGACGGACCTGAATGCTCAGAATGTTCGTTATCTTGATGTGCCATTTCCTAGCTCAATATCTAAATATATGCGTTATTACTATCATAATTAACTGAATAATTCTTCTATTGGCAGTCGTAAGACAGCTACACTAAAGCAAATACAAATAGCGTCCTGAACTTGAGCGCGATAAATGTGTCTGTGTTTGAGTTGTTAGTCCTTTATATAAGTTAAATATGCATAAATTACTGTCGCTTTTCCTTACCCCACTACTATTGACAAGTTGCGCGAGTCTACCCAGCCTAGATGATGGACTTGCCTCCTATAAAGATAAAAACATTAATAGCGTATTTCCGGTGATCGGCTTTCCAGCAGAAATTGAGGCCGCTAATAGTGAGATTAGCTACTTTTATCAAATATCACGTGAACACGTTGGCTTAATAACTGAGGCACAGCCTGCCACTGGTTTAGAGGGACAAGATCCCCTTACTGCAAAAACAATGATGCAACCCGTACAAGTGAACGTAGAATGTCAACTGACCATTATTACCGACATGGATAAAAAGATCCAACGCTGGCATTTCAAGGAAACGTACGAAGGCTGCATGTCCTATCGTGAAAAATTGGCTAATCAGCAAAATAAATAACGTCAGCTCACATAAAAAAGCCCTCATCAATATGAGGGCTTAAAGCAAGTGAAAGTAGTTTGCTTACAAAGTCTAATTAATCGTTAAACTGTCGAACAATGGTGCCTAAGGTTTCTTTGGCGTCGCCAAAAATCATTCGAGTATTCGGTTTAAAGAACAATGGGTTATCAATCCCAGCAAAGCCAGATGCCATACCGCGCTTGAGTACGAAAACATTTTTGGCTAAATCAGCATTAATGACCGGCATACCGTAAATTGGACTGCCTTTCATTTCACGTGCTGCTGGGTTAACCACGTCATTTGCGCCAATTACCATGGCTACGTCAAAGTTTTCAATACGCTTATTAATTTCGTCCATTTCAAACAAGTGTTCGTAGGACACGTCCGCTTCTGCAAGCAAGACGTTCATGTGACCAGGCATACGGCCAGCAACAGGGTGGATAGCGTAAGCCACTTCACAACCGTTTTCTTCAAGCTGTAGTTGCAATTCCTTCATTACATGCTGTGCTTGCGCGACTGCCATACCATACCCAGGGATCACCACTACCGATTGTGCGGCTTCTAAAACGTAGAAGGCATCATCAGCAGATAAAGGTTTCACTTCACCCTCTATGACCATATCTGTTTTATGTACAGCCATAAAACCAGAGAACAACACATTACTTAACGAGCGGTTCATTGCCTTACACATAATGTTGGTCAATATGATCCCGCTGGCGCCAACCAGTGAACCGGCCACAATCAAAATATTGTTCTGCAATGCAAAACCAGCAGCACAAGCAGCTAAACCTGAGTAACTGTTAAGTAATGAGATAACCACTGGCATATCCGCACCGCCAATCGGTAACACCAACATGATGCCGAACAGCAAAGATAAACCAAGCGCTATATACAGTACTTCAGTAGATGTTAATGCCAAATCAGGCTGTGCGACAAACGCATATCCCGTGGCAATAATCGCTAAAACAATAATGCCGTTAACAACAGCTTGACCGCTAAACGTCACGGCTCGGCCGGTAATACGTTCACTCAACTTAGCCCAGGCGACAATACTGCCTGAAAATGTTACACCACCAATAAGAAGCGCTAAAAAGGTTACCACTAAAATAAATGCCGTTAGACCTGCACCACTTTGAATGGTCGCCCACGCGACGAATACACTCGCGAGGCCACCAACGCCATTTAACAAGGACACCATTTCAGGCATGTCGGTCATGGCAATCAAGCGTGCAGCGAAAAAGCCCACCACTGAGCCTGCTAACATAGCGATAGCAATCCACTGAAAATTAATGATATTGTTGTCTAATAAAGTCACCACTATTGCGATTAGCATAGCTACCGCTGAAACAAGATTACCTTTACGGGCACTCGATGGGTGACCTAGCAGCTTCAGGCCATAAATGAACAAACCGGCGGCTATTACGTAGGTGAAATTAATCACTAAATCTATATTTGATGTCATATCTATTCCCGCCTACTTCTTTTTCTTGAACATGGCTAACATTCTATCGGTAACCAAGTAGCCACCAACAACATTGATGGTGGCCAAAAATACTGCGAATGCCCCCAAATACATTGTGTATTCGCCCAAGGTCTCATCACCTGCCAGCGCCAATGCGCCAACCACAGTGATACCTGAAATAGCATTCGCCCCAGACATTAACGGTGTATGCAATGTTGCGGGCACTTTTTGAATGAGTTCAAAACCAACAAAAATCGACAACAATAAAATAAACAATAAATAAATGCCTTCCATTACGCGGCCCCGTCTTTAGTAGTTTGTTTCTGTGAGGCATAGAAGTCACTTATCATAGCGTTCACCACTTTGCCTTGATGGGTAATGATGCAGCCAGACTGCACCTCATCTTCAATATTTAATGCAAAACGATTATCGTCTTTGGACCAAAATTCGCTGATCAGGTTATACAAGTTACTGGCGTACATTTGAGTAGCATGTTTTGCTACGCCATTCGCCCATGCTCCAGTCCCGATAACATTCACGCCGTGAATGCTTACCGTTTCCCCTGAGACACTACCTTGCACATTACCACCGGTTTCAGCAGCCATATCCACAATCACACTGCCCGGACGCATCAAAGCGATGGTCTCTTGATTAATCAATACAGGAGGCTTGCGACCAAACAGCTGAGCTGTGGTAATCACTATGTCTGAATCCGCAATGCATTTTGCTTGCTCGCGCTGTTGAATTTGCATTTGCTCGGGCGTCAACGCTTGAGCGTAACCTTGGCCTGTTTCGCCAGTTTCCCCTAAATTTATATCGAGAAACTTCGCCCCTAATGAACGAACTTGCTCGGCTACAACGGTCCGAGTGTCGAATGCAGTTACACTTGCCCCTAAGCGCTTAGCGGTGGCTATGGCTTGTAAACCAGCTACCCCTGCGCCAATGATAAATACTTTTGCCGGCTTCAATGTGCCTGCGGGCGTCATCATCATTGGCAATACGTTCGGTAAGGTATTAACCGCTTGCATGACCATCACATACCCAGCCAGACTTGCTTGGGAGCTCAAGGCATCCATTTTTTGACAACGGCTGATACGTGGGATCATTTCCATACTGATACTGGTAACGCCTTTGCTACACAATGTGTCTACAAAACTAGGTTCGTTGAAGGGATCGAGGTAACTGACAATCAAAGCGTCTTGTTTGACGTGTGCCACATCATCACCTGCCAGCTTATGTAAGCTTAATATGATGTCACCTTGTGTTAACAACGCGCTACGATCCGGAGCCACAGTTGCGCCCGCGGCGATAAAATCCTCATCAGAGACATGAATGTGCTGGCCTAAACCAGATTCAATGAGCACATCTGCGCCCAATAATTTGTATGCCTTTACGTTAACGGGCAAAAGCGCACAGCGCTTTTCGCCAGCTTTCACTTCAGCTGGAAATGCAATAGTAGGCATAGGCCCTCCAAGTTTTGTTACAATTTGACTCACAACAGTGCACGAACTATGCACTGCTAAAGTGCAAGTTAGTAATTCAAATTAGTTATATAGAATATGTAAAAAACGTTATAGAAACGTAAACTTTCATTAATTGCAGTGATGAATGTCAACTTCTATTGATTGAGACGTTGCTTAAACTCTGCTTCGGGCGTGATCGCACCTGGGTACTGAATAACAATGGCAGCTGCCTTGGAGGCAAGACTAACCGCGTGTTCTATCTCTTTACCCGCAAGCCGAGCCCCCAGGTAAACACCATTAAATGAGTCCCCTGCAGATGTGGTATCGACTACATTTTCAACAGGCGCTATAGGTAGATGAATAAGATTACTGCCTAATTGGCAATACACGCTGTTAGCACCATTTTTTATGACTAATTCATGAATATCATAAGGTTGGCAGAATTCTAGGATTTCGCTGAGCTGGGTTAGCCCATAAAGCTGTGAAAAATCATCAATGCCCGGTAACAAGATGTCTGTTAGTTCGTAGGCAAGATGGAATTGCTCTTGTGCTTCTTTTGGCGAGCGCCATAATCGAGGCCGATAATTAGGATCGAATGCGAGTGTGACACCGTTTGCTTTCAAACGTTTGAGCATCGCCCAAAATGCCGGACGATCTTGCGGATGTATGACCGCTAATGAAATACCCGAGAAGAAAACTAAATCACTGTCGAACATGGATTCAATCACACCTTCATCGACAAAACGCATTAGCTGTCTGGCTGCGGAGTTTTCACGCCAATACAAAAACGAACGCTCTCCTTGATCATCCGTTTGAACCAAATATACCCCAGGGTTCTGCTCACTTTTACGAGATAAGTACTGGTTATTCAAAGACGCCTGCTGACAATGATGCAATAACTTATCACTGACTACATCTTTGCCAAGAGCGCTCATAAAACACACGTTTTGCTCTGGGAAACCGCGCTTCTGATAGACCGCGGTATTGTATGCATCACCAGCAAAAGACTGATGCATGACACCATCTTTGCCTTCACGCAATTCCAACATACATTCGCCAATCAACACTACTTTTTGCATATTACACCCTGGGTATAGTTCGTTTATAAAACCTAGTGAACTTCATTAATATTGTTGAGATAACACCTTACTTAAGGCTTTTTAAAGGCTCTACTTTTGGAATAAGGATCCAAATCGCGAGCATGGCAATAACCGCTAACGATGCGCCAATAACAAAAGCTGGGGTGTAGTTACCATCAGCGGTCAAAATTGGCACCAATGCTGTCAATCCTAACGCGCCTAATTTGGCCGCCATGCCGGAGAAACCTGAGAGCGTACCTACCGCTTTTTTACCGTATAAATCACTGGGCAGTGTTTGCACATTGCCTATCGCAGTTTGAAAACCAAATAAAATGACCGCCATGATCATGACAGCAGAAGTAGGGCCACCGGGATCCGCCATGGACAACAACGCTGGCAACATAATCAAACAACCCAGACTAATCGTTAATTTACGGGTTTTATCAACCGTCCAACCGGCCTTGATGCGGTTTTGCGCAAGTAGTCCACCAAACCAAGCGCCAAACATGGCTCCCACATAAGGCACCCAACCGTAAATACCAATCGCTTTAACATCCATTGCGTACACTTCGTTTAGGTAGATAGGGATCCAGAAAACAAATAACCACCAAATAGGATCAATGGCTGCAGAAGCGATAATCACCCCCCAGCTTTGTTTACGCGAGAGCAATTCTGCTGTTGATGGATTATATTCCTCATCATCGTTGTTATTATCAACGTTTAGCGTTCTCTGGCCGGTTAAAATATATTCACGTTCCTCATCGGTGATCCAAGGGTGCGACTTAGGCGGCGCCTTGACCAAAACAATCCAAGGAACAAGCCACAACAATCCAACCAAGCCTATTACCACAAACACCATTTGCCAGTTAAAAAATACCGTTAAATAAGCGATAAGTGGAATGGCAATAATGCCACCAATGGCCGCTCCTGAATTAAAGATCCCTTGGGCTAAAGCGCGCTCTTTGCTCGGGAACCAATCCGCATTACTCTTAGCTGCGCCAGGCCAGTTACCGGCTTCTGCCATACCCAAGACTGCACGAAAGATACTAAAACTAAGCACGCCCTGAGCAAATGCATGGGCCGCCGTAGCCAGTGACCAAACACCGATAGAAATCACAAAACCTAAGCGCGTACCGACCCAGTCAAAAATCTTTCCGAAAATAGCCTGACCAAAGGCATAAGATAAAATGAAAACCATGGATATGTTTGCATATATCTGTTTACGTTCGAAATCCGATTCATTTGGAAAAAGATCTTCAACAATATCGGGCCATAGTACGCTCAGTGCCGAGCGGTCTATGTAGTTAATCACGGTTGCTAGGGCAACTAGCGTGACCACCCACCAACGCAAATTTTTCATTTTCATATTTTTATACTCTTGTTTGCCTAACGTAATTATTAGACCAAAAACCGACTACGGACTCAGATATACACTGCTTAGCTCAGACAACATGCTAGTCAACCGTTATGTTGAGATTCAACACATCAACAGCACTGTCTTATAGGCTGGTATTTCCAGTCATTTTTATAGTTGCACCACTTAATGGAAAAAGTTGCTTAATCATAGGTTCAGGACTGCCTTCAAACACATTATTCGTGATTGAGGTTTTAGGCTGCCCTACCGTATGATCGATAATCACAGGTGCGCTATTAATAAACGTATTGCTCATAATGTTAGTTACCTGCACACCTAATAGCGTAAGGGATCCATTAGACTTATTGCGTTTACCCTTGCCGATATCATTGAATTGATTATTGCTTAGCACAACATGGGGTCCAAAGGTGCTTTCGTCGGTACCGCCGCGGTAGACCTTAGCAATGGCGCCTTCAACATCTTCTATCGTTGAATCACTTATGGTCAGATACTCGACGTTATATATCCCTAAATCATCTAGCTCTTTGTTTAAGCGAAATAAATCCCCAGTGATATGGCTAAACTGACTGTTAGTTACCCTAATGTAGTCTGCAAAGCTGCGATTGCCCGCATCAAAAAAGTGATAGGAGTGATTAATGTCCAAATGTTCAAAAACACTGTTTTCAATCACTAAGCGGTAGTTTTGTTGCATGGGTAAACGGGTGGTACGAATAAGGGTATTTCCTGCTGCATCGGGCGCGTTTGATGCGTCAACGCGTACGCCATCTAACGTCAAATTACCGAAGTTACTGATTTCGAATAACGTTGAGCGCAGAGGATAAATTACCGCAGTATGTTTTTGCTTGGCACGAATAGTGATGGTTTTATCCATGCTGAGGATCTTAGAAACACGGTAGGCACCAGCTTGTAGCTCAAGTACATCGCCCGTTTTGGCTTGTGCAATCGCATCAAACAAGGTGTTATCACCAGGGGATACGACTATAGTCTTCCCTGAATCAAACGCCACATCCGGTTCCGTTTTTGGATACCAACTGACCCCCACTTGGTCTTTACGAATGGGCGTTAAGTCCCGGCTAACGCCCAGTTTCTGCTGCGCTTTATCGCTAGGATACAGTAGTCCGTTAGCGGCCCGCGTCATGGTGATTGTCTGTTGGTCAAAGCCAGTATCTATACTGGCCGTTGCGTCTTTATTTAACAGATTATTTGCAAACTCTATACCGCTGATATCATCAAAAATGTCAATGCCGTCAGAGCCGTGATGATTCACAATAATGTTGTTTTTCATTACCGAGTTAACAGGCGTAGCCGTACGTTCTTTGTCACTACCAGCGGCAAATTGAATATGTTCAACATCCACTAATGTATTGTGTTCAATCAACGCATTATTCACTTGATGATAACGATTGATTTTCGAATTAGGCACGCCGTTCATAACCGTTAATCCACTACCAAAACGGTACCCTGTCAGTCCTTCCAGATAGTTATTACGAATAATTTGGTCACTATTGATTACGCGTATACCGCCCGTGTGGTCGACACCATTACCAAAGAACACGTTATTCTCTACAAGGTTACCATTCCCGTGTCTTAGGGTTAGCGTACCCCGCGATTCGAAAAACACGTTATTGCGAATGGTGTTTTTACCTGACTTATTAGAAATGATTTCAACTTCACCGTTACAGCGGTCGAAATAGTTATTTTCAATCCTAGTGAATGAGTCAGTAAGTGAATAGTGGCTAGTCCCAATACGTAACGTTTCACCGCCATTTGAGCCTAAAGTAGGCCGCGGTCCGAAGTAGTTATGATCAATGCGATGATGGTTTTGTTGGCTTGCTTCTGTCGTCAAGCGCACAGCCATAGTGACACCTGCATTACGTTTCCCCACCAAGTGATTGTGGTCAAACCGATTATATTGACCGTACATCATCACCCAACTGTCTTGCTCGAACTTTTCGGGGTTGCTGAAATTGTCGATAACCACTTCAGTAATTCGACTGTAATTAGCCACATCTTCTTTATTTCGACGAAAGGCGATGACTTCACCTGTCGGTGTGTAACCATCTTTAAAGACTAAGCCGGTGACCAGCAAATGTTCGCCGGCAAGACGCAAGTTTGACTGGCCTGTTAGAAACACTTTGCCAGACGTTTGACCACGCAAAGTAATAGGTTGCTCTTTAGTGCCTTTGCCATTAAATAAAATCTCGAAATTCTGCCATGTGCCGTCAGCTAAAATGATGCTGTCCCCTGGCTGAACTTTTTTCAGCGCATTTTCATACGCTTGCGGATCGCTGACAAGGAAATCTGCCGCAGTTGCGTTGCTACATGCAATCAATAATAGCGATAACAGAGCGGGGCGTGTTAGGAAATGAAAATTCGCGCGCATAAGTAAGTGCTCAATCCTGTGTAAAAATGTTTGTTAACAAAGTTAATATTTACCGATGTTGTTAACCATGTACCGCGTTGCGGCTAAATAATAAGTGCGCTTTGCACGTGCGGGTGCAAAACGCCCTTTAGAAAGTATGGCAAGGTGACTTATGCCACCCTGCCTGTCAGCCGTAATTGCATCAACGATTACCACTGTGCTTTTTATCGCTTAGTGACCAAATTTGCGAGCCACGTAAACTAAAAACCTTGATGACTTGAACGTCATTCTCTTCGATTTTTGCTACGTCTGCGTTTTGTGTCGTTAAATCAGTATCTTGAGCATGAACGCTCCAAGAGCTCGCCAACATACACACAAGTGTAGAGGTACAGAGGGTTTGTGTAAGTGGACGACTGAACCGATACTCATCAAGAGCACGACTTATTTTATTTAGCTTCAGCATTACTATCATTCGTTTTTCGCTTTGCTTTACATATACAGACAGCTTAATGTAACCAATACTTGAATTAAATGTCAAACTAATATTAACCAATTTAACAAATATGTTATTACCAATAAATTACCTATTGGTAATAATCAAAGTTAATAGTATGCTGCATTATTGTTAAAACATGCTATACCTAATGCTAAAGGGCTTGCATAATCTGAAGTTGTGGTAGAATAGCTGCAAGTAGTAGGTATTACACAAAGTGGGAAGTTAAAATGAAGAGTCGTCGATTATTCTGGAATATAGTCGAAAAAATTGAACAGCTTATCGAGTCAGGGTTATATCAGCCCGGTAGCCGCTTGCCCCCAGAGCGAGAGTTAGCTGAAACCTTCAATGTTAGCCGCCCCACTATTCGTGAAGCTATTATTGCTCTTGAAGTGCGCGAGCGAGTTGAAGTTAAAACAGGGTCTGGCGTATATGTGTTAGCAAATAAACGTGCCCCGAAGCAATTGCATAATATTAGTGCATTTGAACTCACTCAGGCCCGGGCACTAGTGGAAGGTGAAGCCGCAGCGCTGGCCGCTACCACTATTACCGATGAAGAATTAATGGATTTGAAAAGCACACTGGACGCGATGGAGAAGGACGAAAACTCCGAACACGCTGATCGTGATTTTCATATGATCATTTCTCGTGCCACACGAAACAACGCCATATTAATGGCAGTGGAAAACCTCTGGCAAGTACGTGACACCAATGTAGATGTTAAAACCGCATACAAAGGCGTATGTAGCCAAAGTAGCTCAAAACGTCTGCACGAACATACCGCTATCTATCAGGCCCTAAAAAAGCGTGATACCCAAGCAGCACGGGCAGCCATGCACCAACACTTCAATCGTTTGATCAACGCATTATTCGAAGCCAAAGAAGCTCAAGCATTAGAAGAAGTCCGCAGGCAAACTATTGAAACTCGCGGGCTATATTCACTGTCTCACGTATTAAGAGAGGCCTGATAGAAGTTAAGGCATTTCACCGCCTCTTCCTTTACTTAGGAATTACAGCCAATAAAAAAGCCAACATATGTTGGCTTTTTTTGTCTAGCTGGTGGCTAGTTTATGAGAACAGCATACCGCCGTTAATATCAACGTTAGTACCTGTCATATAAGATGCTTCATCTGACGCTAAAAAGGCCACTAGTTTGGCGACTTCTTCAGAGTTACCTTCACGTTGAAGTGCAGTTGAACCTGCTACTTTAGTACGCACAGCGTCTGGCGTAAAGGTATCGTGGAAACCTGTGCTGATCATGCCTGGGCAGACACCGTTCACACGAATATCAGGACCAAGCTCCTTGGCTAACCCACGAGTGAATGTCATAACAGCACCCTTAGATGTAGCATAAATTGCAGCACCACCGCCGCCGCCATCGCGACCAGCTTGAGATGCCAAGGTTACTATACTGCTGCCTTTAGGCATATGAGGAATGCATGCATGCGTCATCATAAAGAGTGAGGTTAAATTCAGATCCATCACTTTATGGAAATGACTCAAGCTCATGTCAGCGACTTTAACGCGCTCCACCAAACCACCTGAAACATGAACTAAACAGTCCACCTTGCCAAATTGCTCAACGGTACTTTGTACACATGCATCTACATCTTGTTGCTGAGTTAAGTCAGCTTTAATTGCGACTGCACGTACACCAAGCTTTTGAATTTCATCAACTGCACTTTGTGCGGTAGCTTCACTGGCGAGATATGTAATAACTACATCTGCTCCACGGCCTGCCAACTCTAATGCACAAGCGCGACCTATATCACGTCCACCACCTGCCACTATGGCTACTTTGCCTTTCATCGTCATAACGTTCTCCACTGGATATCTAAATTAGCAAATAAGTAAACTTTCAATTAGTTGCTCCAGGGAGCACCGCACAGCCCACCGAAGTGTTTTACCAATCCAAGTCTACTGCGCTAAAATACCTAATTAACCAGGCGATTGTCAACCAATTATTTACATTTGGCATTACCAATTGTCTTTTGCTGGTGATTGTTATTAAAAGTATGCTATAACAATTGGCTGCAAGGACGTATCTCGAATGACCTTTAATCGTACAGACATACTTTTTATAACCCATTCGATTGGTCATGGATGACCTCATACAATTAATCAAAAGATTCATCGTGTTCTTGACCAATTAAGCACTGATTAATTATTGAGTATTATTATAATGATAAATGAATGCCATAGGCAATGAAGCCAACCTCGGAAATAAACGACTCGTCGCTTTTAACATCGTCAGCTTAGCCTTAGCGCTAACGCCTTTCATATGATAAAGATCAGCATTATTTGCCGCCATCTGTTGTACCTTTGTCACTCGAGCAGAGCGCGCTAATTGGTATGACAGCAAGCCATTATGTATATCTTCGGCATTTTCCAGGGCATTTGCCAAACTGAAACCATCTTCAATTGCCATTGCTGCTCCTTGGGCCACAAATGGCAACATAGGATGACAAGCGTCACCGAGCAAGGCAACTTGACCATCAACCCAACTAACCAAGGGTTGGCTGGCAAACAATCCCCATAAAAAACAACTGTCGAGTTTGTTGAGTAATTGAGTTACGTCTGGATGCCAAGATGAAAATGCTTGCCGCAACTCACTAATATCACCCGGCACGCTCCAGCGCTCATCGTTCCACTGTTCACGCTCTTGCACCGCGATAACATTTATTTCTTCGCCGCCGCGCACGTAATAACTGACCAAGTGCGCCCCAGGGCCAATCCACAAGTTTGCCTCAGGTTTAACCAGACTGGCGGGAACATCTTTACTTTTCAGTGTGCCGCGCCAAGCGACATGTCCGGTAAATTCTAGAGCTGACTGGGGTAACATACATTTTTTTACCGATGAGCGAATACCATCGGCCCCAACCAATACATCACAGCGCAATTGACCACCATCATGGAGCCTGATGAGTACCTCTGTGCCGGTACTCCCCGCAACATGTTGATAATGTTCAACTTGCGCATTTAGGCTTATTTTCACTCCACGCTCAAGCGCGGCTTGGTATAAAACACGATGTAAATCTGCCCGATGTACATGAACATAGGGGGCCGCATATTTTTGTCGTGCTTCTTGGCCTAACGGCATACGCAAGTATTCGCTACCGTCTTGATAGTGGCGCATAGTCGCATATTGGGGTAAAAAGCCTAACGACAAAATTGCGTCACTGAGCCCGAGTTGCATTAGTACATGCATCGCATTGGGGCTCAATTGAATACCAGCTCCGACTTCGCCAAGTGCATCACTTTTTTCCAGTACATGCACCGTAAATCCCTTACGTTTAAGGGCTAGTGCAGCACTTAATCCACCAATACCGCCACCAGCAATAATTATGTTATTAGGCATTGAATACTTTCACTCTCCCAGTGCACATCGTCTCACGTGCCATAAAAATCAGTGCCAAAGTGTATCAGTATCAATCATAAAAAACGCCGCTCAATGCGGCGCTTTGGTTTGATTAAATATGCTCATCCGTTAGCGCTTTCGCCACATAGTCAAATGATTGTGCGCACGAGCACTGGTGCGATTATCTATTTGAACGTCACTGGTCAACTCATCTTCTATGAGCAAATCACAGCTTTGCCCCAGGATATACTTGAGCTGTGCTGCGCTTGTTTGGTTTTCACCGTTGATCTTAACCCCTCCGAGCCACTTGCTTTTAGGCGTGATGTCTTCATTCCACGCGTATGCGCTGGTTAACAGCAAAATACCTCGTGGATTTAAGCGCGCTAACATGGTGTGCAGAAAGGTTTGTGGATCATACAGTTGGTCCAACATGCGGTGGGCCACAATAAGATCATAGTGGTTGAATTGCGGTTTTAAATTATGCCCGTCTCCTTGCGCAAAGTTGAGGTTTTCTGGCTTGTGTATGAAGCCCAGCTCATGACGATTGATTTCGATAAACTGTTGTAACTCTCCTTCCGTTGGCAAAGCGTAGCGCAGTTGACCATGGTCTTTTAAATGCAGGCAATGCTGAATATGGCGGGCAGTTAAATCAATACCGTCAACGTCAGTAAATACACGACTAAGTTCGAACGCTAAACGCCCTGTTCCGCACCCCATATCCAAGGCCTTATTTGGCTTGCACAGTTCATCATCAATCATGGATTGGCAAAGCGCCAAAACTTGTTGTAAATCATGTTCGAACAAAGCACTTTTCGGTCCGTATTGATGGTGTAACATACGACTGATGTCGGTTTGGTTTTCATATTGGTTGACCGGCGTTAACGGGATGCTCTCACTACTCGACTGGACATATCTAAAGCCCGCATGTTGATAGAAATGACGGCGAAATGCATATCGTGAATCCCGGGTTGCTTCATTGCCGGTAGAAATCCAAGAGCCACCTTTAATGAGATTGTGTCTTCCATCAAATGTAGGTGTGGAAAAATCATCGTACAAAGGATGTACCTGAAACCCATCAAAACCATCAATCGGGCTCTCAGTCCATTGCCATACATTACCAATGACATCAAAAAACGCCCCCTGAGAGAAGGCATCGACGGGGCATGAGGACGCATAATACTCTAGGTTTATATTTCCAGGGGCCTCTTGCCAGAGCGGCAAGTCAGTGGATAACGTATCCCGCAGTACTTGCCATTCCGCTTCTGTGGGTAAACGCACGAACCCTGGTAACTGAGTCGTTTTCCAGTTACAAAATGCTTTGGCTTCAAGGTAATTCACTTCAACAGGCCAACTAAGTGGCAGAGAAATATAATTGAGTAGATTACGCTGCAGGTATTGGCCATTTAATGTAGACCAAAAGCGCGGCATAGTTGCTTTGGTATACATCAACCATTCTTTACCCTCTTGCGTCCAATAATCAAGATGCTCATAGCCACCCGCTTCGACAAATTCCATGAATTCTTGATTGGAGACTAACGTTTCACTGGCATGAAAATCCGCTACCAACAGATTCGAAATGCCATATTCGTTGTCCCAGCCATATGTGTCATTATCCACAGGTTTGCCCAATCGAACGTGCTGGCTAGGAACCAATTTCAAAGTATTCTTGAATCGTTCATACGAATCATTTGCGCACGTTGGATAACTTGGCCACTGGCCGTTATCGGTTAAATATTCACTGTCCAGCATGCGCATAATGACCGAAGACGTTTCAATATGAATGCCTTCGTGCTCAGCTCCCATCAGTATTATCCACGCGGGTGAGTCTTGGGAAATTGGCAGTGTTAGTGCCATATTATCAATAAGGTCACTGACCATGGTTTTGACTTTATTCCGGTACGCGCGCACCGCATCCACCGTCGGCCATTGATAATTGTCCGGTGACAAATCATCCCATGACATTTCATCGACTCCCACGGCACAGGTAGACTCAATGTTGTTATCTACCCGTTGCTGAATATAATTACCGAGCAGTAACTTGTTCACGTAAAAAACTGCAGTATGGCCATAATAGAATATCAGTGGATGGCGCAGAGGCTCAGGCCGAAGATAAAAAGCTTTATCATCGTTTATCAAGTCGAACAACGATTCGTACAGTGCCCAGTTTTGCAGAAAATAACGCTTTAGTTCGGCGCGTTTTCCCCCAACGCTAGCGCCGCTCAGCAAGGGCGGTTTATGTAACCTAGGTAACTGACCTAGTGCAGGATTGTTTGGTGCTTTTAAATTTTGTGCATACATATTGTTCAACTTCTTTGATTATGTCGTCAATGCCACAGAAAAACGGCCTAAAAACTCAGCTTGTAACCAACTACCAACAGAATCGAATTGCCCGCTAAAAGCCGTTTGGCAGTGATGGTCGATTTGTTGTGCAAACCAGCTTTGTTGAGAGAATAAAGACAAGGCACCCAGCCTCATCGACCCATCAACAGCATGCAAATCCATTAACGACGTTGGAAAAGCGCAGCTAGAAAAGCTTGGAGGTAAGCTATTCTCGTTTTGCCAGCTCTCGATTCCTTGCAACACGTTAAGTAGAATAAAGATCATATTTAAATATGGATCATAAGCATGACTCGTAGCGCCTATTCGATGCTCTACTCGGGCTGTTTTTTTCCAATTGTGGCTGTAACTCAACACTTGGTTATTTGCCCCATATAACAAAGGTTCCTGGCCCATGAGCTGATTATGTTTTCCTAACTCTTTATATAAGGCAATACTGCCTTGGTGCCCGCCTGAAAGTAGAAATGGTGAGCTTAATTCTGCATCTAAGCCGTATTCAGTGCGCAACGTCAGGCGTTTAAACGCGTCCTCTTCAGGTAAAAACAGGACACAGCACGCCAAGCTATTTATCAATAAGTGGTATTGGATCCATTCCCCAAGAGTAGAGTCCGGGATTAAATTATTATCTTCGTCGTCCGCCACACTCACATTCATTTGAATGGCATTGGGAATATGCACAGATCGTTTGTCCGTAGAAAAAATAGCACCTGAACCAGGCACATATCTTCCTTTATCAGCCGCCCAAGCGACGGGCTTTAACAGCACATTTTGAGCGCCGAAGCGACGCATAATTATCGGCAAAAGCCGCATGGCATTGGCTAAGTCTTGTGCTTCTTTTAGTGGCGATTGCCCGTTAAACAACGACACATATTCCCATTGCTGGTGCCAAAATTCCGTTTTCAATTCACCATTGATACCGAGGTTACGCAAGGTCTTGTTTACCCCAGCAAAATCCAGCGAATGGGCAACACTCGCCGTTTCATAAACGCCTTCAAGTTCAACATGCACCAAAGCTTTAAAGCCCCGCTCAGCCACACGCGCTAACAGCTGAGTGATAACCTGCTGACTGACGTATTGATTGCTTGCTGTTGTCGTTATTGACTGCACAGCGCCCCTTAATCGTTTAGTTCTGACCGCGCTGACCTGCGCAAAATATATTCTGAATTTTCAATACGCTCAGAGACCGAAAAAGTGCAGAAATAATTGCATTTTTATATCCCTAAGCGATACGTGTTAATCAGTGCTACATGGGCTCAACTGTGCTTGATACTTAAAACCACTTTTTCCAGATCATAAAACTCCCCAGCAGCGCTACCAGCCCAAGCATAGAAAATGTCAGTACATTAAATGCTTCTGGATTGTCAGTACCCGGTAAACCGCCAACATTCATTCCGAATACCCCGGTTAAAAAAGACAGCGGTAGAAAAATAGCCGTAACCAAAGACAGTACATACATCACCATACCTTGACGGTCAGCAATGCGGTTACGCACTTCATCTTGCAAAACAATAGAGCGCTCCCGGGCTAAATCTAAATCTTCCACGTAGCGAGTGGTTCTATCGCTCAACTCTCGCAATGTAAACGCCTGTTCGCCCGTTAAAAATTGATTACTGCGATACAATGTATCCAATGCATCACGCTGAGGGGCGAGATAACGACGAATAGCCGCAGCTTGCCTGCGCACGACTGACAGACGCTGGCGAGCTTGAAGATCCATAGACTCAGCGGTTTCAAAGGTCACTAATTCGTCGTCTAGAATATCAACCATCTCACTGATGCGATCCACGACACGTTCAATGATTTCCAGCAACAAATCGCCAACACTACTGATCACCACGCCTTGCTCAATATCATTTTTGACATCTTGCACTGAAAGTAGTTTTCGGCCTTGGCGCCGTGTGGACACTATACCTTTATCGGTCAGCCATAAACGCAAAGACACCATGTCTTCTGGGTCCGCATCAGGGTTAGTATTGATACCCCGTAAGTAGACCAATAGGCCTCCTTCAATTGCCAAGGTTTTAGGGCGTGTTTCAAGGGCCAGTAAAGAATCAGCTACCGGCTGGGGAAGGCCTAAATCGTCCATCGTTTGCTCGGCATCGAGCGTATCAGATTGCAAATGCACCCACGTAAAACCTGTGTTTTGTTCAGCCGTTTTCAACTCTTTTGGATCGAGGGGCTTAGCGATACCATCAGCAAAGTAATAGGCCCAAAGAAAGCTATCGCGCTGATTTAATGATGATTGTTGATTGTCTTGCATGGTGATACTCCCACCGAACGATTAGTGGGGCGAATATAAAACACCTCATTGAGGATGCAAACTTGTTTTTAGCGCCTAAGGATTCAAAAATACAGAAAAGGTGTACACTAGTGGCACATAGTCGCACCAACATGACCGACTGCAATTAGTTTGCTTCTTATGCCCTTGAATAAGCTCGGCTTTGAACTTGTTTATTCGACTTCGCTCATCAATGGTTTTGGCTCTATTTATATTTATTCGTTTTTCAGAGATCCACATGAAAATAGCTATTTTATCCCGCAACAAAAATCTATATTCCACCAGACGCCTCAAAGAAGCGGGCGAAAATCTAGGTCACGAAGTCGATATCATCGACACACTTCATTGCTATATGGATATCAGCAGTAATCGCCCAACGGTACGCTTTAAAGGCGAAGCCTTACCTCACTATGATGCAGTTATACCACGCATAGGTGCCTCGGTGACATTTTACGGCACCGCTGTGGTACGCCAATTTGAAATGATGGGAACCTTTAGCATTAATGAGTCTGTGGCCATCAGTCGCTCTCGCGATAAGTTACGCTCTATGCAACTGTTATCACGAAAAGGCATTGGCATGCCCCGCACAGGCTTCGCGCATCACCCTGATCGTATCGATGATTTAATCAAAAACGTGGGCGGCGCACCAGTGGTCATTAAATTGCTGGAAGGCACCCAAGGCATAGGCGTGGTGCTTGCTGATACGCAAAAAGCGGCTGAGTCGATTATCGAAGCCTTTATGGGCTTGAATGCTAATATTCTTGTGCAAGAGTACATAAAGGAAGCCGGTGGTGCAGACATTCGTTGTCTAGTGGTCGGCGGTAAGGTGGTAGCAGCCATGAAGCGCCAAGCCGCCGCAGGCGAGTTTCGTTCAAATTTGCACAGAGGTGGCTCGGCCAGTTTAGTACGTCTATCCCCCGAGGAACGTAAAACTGCCATTGATGCCGCTAAAACCATGGGCTTAAATATGTGCGGTGTGGATATTTTGCGCTCAAATAACGGCCCAGTTGTCATGGAAGTAAATTCATCTCCTGGGCTTGAAGGCATCGAAAGCGCCACAGGTAAAGATGTGGCAGGTATGATCATTGAATTTTTAGCAAAAAATGCCAAACCCAATAACACTAAAACTCGCGGTAAAGGCTAAATGACCCCCCTTATTATCGGTGGCGTTGAAATAGCACCAGGCGAAACTAAAAAAATACAATTGGAAATGCCGCCGCTATACACAGCGACCAGAATGTCTATTCCAGTGCATGTACAAAGAGGCAAACGTTCCGGCCCAGTTATGTTCGTCAGTGCCGCCATACATGGCGATGAGCTAAACGGAATTGAAATTATAAGCCGCCTATTAAAAAGTAAGTCTTTGGCTAATCTGCGCGGTACATTGATCGCAGTGCCCATGGTCAATGTTTATGGAGTACTCAATCAGAGCCGCTATATGCCTGATCGCCGGGATCTCAATCGCAGCTTTCCAGGTAGTAAAAAAGGTTCTTTAGCGGGCATTATCGCCGACCTATTTTTACAAGAGATTGTCAGCAAATGTGATGTCGGCATCGATTTACACACAGGGGCTATTCATCACAGTAATTTACCGCAAATTCGTGGCAATTTAGATAATGCGCAAACCTTGGCGATGGCCGAAGCGTTTGGCGTTCCCGTGCTGCTCAACAGCAATCTGCGCGACGGTTCGTTACGCCAATCGGCGGCTGATTTGGGGGTAAACATTCTGCTTTACGAAGCCGGTGAAGCCTTAAGATACGATGAATTATCGATCCGAGCCGGGGTGAAAGGCATAGTTAACGTGATGCGCTCCTTAGGTATGCTTGCCGCAAGACGTACTAAAATTGACACCATTCAACGTTTTGTTGCCCGCCAAAGTGGTTGGGTGCGAGCCCAAGAAAGCGGCCTTGTTAACCATATTGCGCAACTAGGGGACCATGTGCTTAAAGGCGCACCTCTAGCTACCATATCGGATCCTTACGGTACGCCGTTAACGACCGTATTAAGCCCCACTGAGGGCGTGGTGATTGGCAAGCAAAATATCCCTCTAGCCCAAGAGGGTGAAGCCATGTATCACATAGCGTATTTTCACGCACCTGATTCAGTGGCCGAACATGTAGAATTACTGCAAGATAACCTAACGCCTGTACCACCTACATTTGATGAGACATAACCATGCATAGATATTTAGATAAACCCATAGTTGGCACACTTGAGCTGTGCGATCTTCCTGAGTTAACCATTCAGTCGTTAAATGTGCGAGTGGACACAGGCGCCACAACATCGTCGTTACATGTCGATAATATTGAAGAATTTAATCGTGAGGGACAGTTATGGGTCAGTTTTGATATCCATCCCAATATTCACAACGTAGCTGAAATCGTGCGCCGTGAAGCAAAAGTTGAAGCGATAAAACGCGTAAAAAGCTCCACCGCGACGTTGGAAAAACGCTATACGATAAAAACCGAAATTCAGATGGCGGACTTAAACTGGGATATTCAACTGACGTTAACCGACCGCTCTGAAATGACGTATTTGATGTTATTGGGTCGCGAGGCAATGGCTGGAAAGTTTCTGGTTGACCCTGCTTTGGAATACGAGCTAAGTGCTGGCTCAGTCAACTAGTTCTATCGCTAGCATATCGGTTAATTGGCAATATTTTACTGTGAAAATATCGCCAATTAACCTCAAAAAGACATAGGTTACTGGGCGATAAACTTATTTCTGCCGGTGGTTTTAGCTAGGTACAGACGCTTATCCGCACTATCGACTAGATCACCCTGCTCAGCTGATGTGTTATCACTCACCGCGATACCAATACTGCCGGTTACCATACCAAATGGTGAACCGATATGATTTACTTCCAGCATAGCTATTTCAGTTTGAATTTTTTCAGCAACAGATATGGCGCCGCTAAGATCGGTATCAGGTAACACTATGGTAAACTCTTCACCGCCAAAGCGAGCAACGAAATCAGCAGGACGCACCACAGAATCAGTCAATGCTTTGGCGACCAGCTTTAAGCAATCATCACCCGCTAAATGTCCGTAATGATCGTTAAACGATTTAAAGAAATCGATATCAAACATCAATAACGCTAGAGAATGACCAGAACGCTGGTTTAGCTTTTTCTGGCGAGCCAGGTATTCATCAAAATAACGGCGATTACTGACTTGGGTCAGACCATCTTGGTAGGCCATGCGGCGCAATTCGTCCGTCACCAACTTTAACGCCAAATGCGACTTAATTCGATGCTTTAGTGTATTCACATTTACCGGCTTGGTTAAAAAGTCGACACCACCAGCATTCCAGCAACGATCCTCGGCTCCCGAATCACCGTGTCCCGTTATGAACATAACCGGAATATCTTTAGTTTCACTGCATTCTTTGAGTGCTAAACACGCAGCTAAGCCATCAACACCCGGCATATCCATGTCCATGAGAACAAGCTCAGGAGGAGTACGCAGACAGAAATCGATCGCCTCAGTACCAGAGGTCACAGCAAACACATTGTAAATTTCAGTCAAAGAGTTAGACAGAATATGAATATTAATCGGTTCGTCGTCGACAATTAATATATTGGCTCTGTTGACGGTAGTGAAATTTTCACCCACCTTAGGCATGACCTGAGAAATAACGTTATTCTCCTCGTTCTGGTTATTATTGCATGATTAAGCGTAGCCCATAACTGCGCATAGCAATGAGTCTTACTAACTGAATTATATGTTAATTTTCCGCGAACTATATACTAAAGTTTGATTGACATTAAGTGATTTAGATCTTGGTGGGTAATATATCAATGTTACAGTGATTTATTTTACAAAAATGCAGATCCACCTTTATTTGCACAACTATTTCGAGAAAAAACCCTACAAATTCCCACGCCTGTTATTTGTACATGGTAAGAAAACATCAAGTGAATCTAGGCAAGGTCAATAGATATCATCCTAGATCTTACTCGCTGCTATCACACCTATAATGTAAAATTAAAATTGTTGTTGTGTGGGTCGTGATATGACGAGGTATCAGCCAGAATGAAAGTAAGCCAAGCATAAAAATAACATACGCCGTCAGCACAGCTAAACTTGATGGTCTCTGTTCACATGCAGCAGATGATAACCAAACGGCCGGGTCACGTTTTAAGCGTGAAAAGGTTTTCACTTCTCATGAGCGAGAAGCATGTCATTCATTACACAAAAATGCCGCTTACGCCCAAAAACGGACTCAGCGGCAACACACAAAGCTTGCGCCAAACGTTACGCCACGGCTTGCTCTAGAATTTCGCGGCTTTGCACTAAGGTAATGGCTTGGTTCTCACCCAGCGCCTTCATTCCATGCGCTTCCAGCTGTGCTATCACAGTATCAACCGCTTGGGTTTTATTGCCATCATGTTCCGTTAGCTGAGTCGCCACGCCTAGGCTATGGTAGAAATCCTCAATTGCCTTTATCGTGCGTTCGGCTAAATCTTCGGATCCTTCGAACCCAAACACATTTTTGCCCATTTGTTCTAACTTCGCCTTTTTAGCGGTAAACTGATTACGTAATAATGACGGTTGTACTATGGCCAAAGAGCGAGCGTGATCCACCGCGTATAATGCTGTTAACTCGTGACCAATCATGTGAGTTGCCCAATCTTGGGCCACACCCGAACCAATTAAGCCGTTAAGCGCTTGATTCGCTGCCCACATCAAATTTGCTCGCCACGCGTCGTCTTGTTTGGAGAAGTTGTCACCTAAGGTTTTTAACGCTTTCAGCAATGCCTCAGCATAACCGTCTTGCACTAAAGTCCCAGCTTGGAACGTAAGATATTGCTCACACGTATGGACCCATGCGTCAACTAAACCATTAACAAGTTGGCGTTGCGGCAAGGTTTTCATTACGTCAGGATCCATCACAGCAAACTTAGGCTGTACCGCAGGAGCCATAAACGCTAACTTCTCTTGAGTAGCGGCTTTGCTAACAACAGAGCCTGAATTTGACTCAGAACCAGTAGCAGGTAAGGTAAGTACAGCCCCTAGTGCCAGTGCAGTTTTGACTTTATGCTTGCCCTGTAAAATATCCCAACCGTCCCCGTCATAGGTAGCTGCAGCAGCAATATATTTAACACCGTCAATGACCGAACCACCGCCAACACCGAGCACAAAGTCCACGTTCTGTTCTTTGGCAATCGCTACCGCTTGATCAAGTACTTCAATTGTCGGGTTGGCACCTACACCCGAAAATTCAAGCCAGTTATGCTCGGCCAGCGCGGTTACGACTTGATCATAGACCCCATTTTTTTTGATGGAGCCCCCCCATACACTACCAGTACTTTTTGTGCCGTTGGGATAAGCGTGCTCAATGAGGCGATTTGGCCTTGACCAAACTGAATCTGTGTTGGGTTTACGTAACTAAATTTCATATTACTGTTTCCTAAGAAGTGGGGCGTTAACATGGTGCAATAACCTAAGCGACTCATGTAAAGAATGTCAAATCAGTAACCATATATTAGTGCCCAATATAGTACTTTAAAAGAGCAATACTGGTCAAAAGCTTGCCTAAAGCTATCAACTGCGCTACTTTTCACAAAAAATAAGTAAGGAGATGTATGTCAAACATAATCGATGCAATGCACACATTTGCTAAACAAGCCAATTTACTCAACCTTGAAGGTAATGTGGAGACATCCATACCTGGTGTACGCTTCTTTCGTGCAAGTAAAGGGAGCCCTAGACAGCCTTTGGTCTATCAATCAGGCATAATCATAGTCGGTCAAGGACGCAAGGTGATCTACTTTCCTGAACATGAAATTCAGTATGGCGCGGGGGATTATTTAGTACTCGGAGTACCCATGCCTCTGGAATGTGCGTCATTCTCAGATAACGGCTTGCCGATTATGGGCTTAGCCGTCGACGTCAACCCAAGCCTACTGCACAAGCTAGTGAATCAAATGCGGCAGCATCAAAGGTACACAGATAATGGTTTGTGCCGTCAAATTAGTTGCGTTCAGTCTGCCAAGCTCGACATGGCCCTTGAGCAAACCCTACAGCGGTTACTTGGGATACTCATTGAACCCATTGAGGCCGATATCTTTGGCCCTGACGTTGTCAAAGAATTGGTTTATCGCGTGCTGTGCGGCCCCCAAGGAAAAACCCTCATTGGTTTGGCACAACACGATGGTCACTATGCCCGTGTGGCTCGAGCGCTTAATACCATGCATGCTAACTTTGCAGGCCCTATCACGGTTGAAACCCTCGCAGAAGATGTCAATATGAGTGTTTCAGCATTTCACCGTGCGTTTAAACAAGTGACGTTTGAATCACCTTTGCAATATCTAAAAAAAATACGCTTAGTAAAAGCCAAAGATTTAATCACGACCAATGGCAGCCGAGCAAACGAAGCTGCCTTTCAAGTGGGGTACACAAGCGCATCACAATTTAGTCGCGAATTTAAGCGTCATTTTAATCAGTCACCAAGCGAAATTTCACTGGGTAACTGATGGACTTGATGAAAATTCGCTCACTGCAATTTCAGGTTCTGGGCAGCTGAGGCGTCTGCTGTTATATGTCAGTAGCACCCAATTCACTCTGTGAGCCAGCCCTACTGGCAGAGCATTTTGCATATTAAAGCACCCTGTCGTGGTCGTCGCATCAAGTAAAATTACGCCGTTCGGTTTATCTTTTTGCCACCGCCATGCAGCTTGAACCTGCGGTTTTACTGGCGTGTGGTAGCCAAAGTGAGTAACTGAGTAGGGCGAAAAAAGAATAAATTGCTCGGAAAAATTAACCAACGCTAATTGACTATCATCAGGTACCAGTTCGGCCATCGAAACAAACACATTTTTAGGGGTCTTCACTTCGTTTAACAATTGATAACCCCAAGTTGAATAGCCAATCCAAAGCAGAGGAATAAACAGCAACCAACTACAGAATGGTTGAAATTTGCGTTTTTTAGCGAGCGCAACAAAAATGCACCCTAACATTCCTAATGCGCCCAGCGTGATCAAAAATGCCCATGGTGCAATTTCGTACTTCGCACCGAGCTTACTGGCAAATGCCAATGCTAACTGCCCGCCAATGCCAAATACCAATAGACCTAGAGACAGTATCGAAACCACGGCCCAAATAAGCCAATTGAGCGCCTTACTGCTAATTAACTGACGTAAATACGGCGCACAAATCAATGCTAGCATAGGTAAAGCGGGTAGAATATAAACCCCCCGTTTTCCTGGGCTAATGCTGAAAAATAACAGCAACAACACAATCCAACTGAGGATAATTATAATTCGCCCGTCCTTGGCCTTAATTGCCGTCCACCATGGCTTTAGCAACCAAGGTATGCATAAACTTAACGGCAGCCAAAATATCGGAATAACACTTGTTAGGTAATACCAAAATGGTTTCACGTGATGCCAAGAGTCGGCATAACGGGTAACTGTTTGTCTAAATAATATGTTATCTCGGTAGGCATCAAACAGAGGATTGTGCTGCACATCGACCCAATACAGCATGGGTAGAAACCACAAACATATCGCCCCTAACATCACTAGCGGCCCAAACAGCCAATGCCACGACCATGGCCTAGCAGAGATTGACGTATATTCTTGCTTGCTTATTCTAAGTGCGGTATAGGGTAGTAACATCAACAAAGGCAGAAAACCCACCCCTTTGGTAATAATACCCAGCCCCATAAAAAACCAGGCAACAAAATACCAAAACCATTTGTCACCCAGCAGCAAAAAACGCAGCAAGCTATAACAGCCGATCGTGATAAAGCAGCACACTAAGGCATCTATTTGCGCAGTCTTTGCCTGCAAGGTAAATTGCAATGAAGCCAATAACAACAAACCTGCATACCAACCAACCGGCGCTGACCATAATCTACGACCGATATCATAAACCAGCAGTACAGTAGCGATACTTGCCAGTGCGCTAGGCAGAAGAAAAGCCACTTTTAATGAACCCAATAGCCAATAAAAAACTGCGATAGACCACATGAATATTGGTGGTTTGTCAGGATATAACTCACCACCGCGCATAGGGAAAAACCATTGCCCAGAATCGACCATATCCTTGGCAATCAAGGCAAATCTCGGTTCGTCCGCTGGCCAAGGATCCCGCAATCCCAGACCGACTAAAATAAGTGAGCATGAGATGACCAAAAGCCACCACACATTAAAAGGATGATTTTGACCAGAAAGGAAATTCTGTCGTTCGAGCATAGCTGATAATGAAATAGCCACTACATTAACTCCACGTTCGGTTGCTTAATCACAAGCTAGCTCACTCGATTTAGCGCTATTTTCTGATGCCACGATTTTTGAATGTTTGTATTGCTTAAACAAGCGCACACTTAACGCGGTAGAAAAGCAGAACAGCACGATACTTAAGGCAATCTTCCAGATAGACAAAACCACTATTCCTTTGCCCATCAGCGCAAACACTGCCATTTGTGGAATATAGCCAATCCCTGAGCCCAATAAAAAATGCCGGCCTTTTACGTTCGTCACACCAGCCAACAAATTCGTGAGTAAGTTATTGCCCACAGGTAATAAACGAATAACGATTGTTTTGCTGATTGGTTGGTCTTGTAAAAAGTCATTTATTCGATGAATACGCTGGGCGTAACGTCGTTTGATTAGGGGTCGCAGCAGTAACCTTGAAACGAAGAAAGTCAACATGCAGCCTATGACAGCCCCAGCAACCGATAGGGTCATACCCTGCATAAAACCAAACGCGTATCCGCCTAGAAAAGCCATCACTTGACGTGGGCAACCTATGGCCATTGCACCGGCGCTAAACAATAGAAAATAAGCAACACCCAACAGACCATTATTACGGATAGTCGAATCGATCCAATGACGGTTGAAGGTATCAAATAACGGCAAGGTACTAATAAGCCCACCTAACAGCGCGCACACCAGCAAAAACAACACGCCCTTTTGCAGTACTTTCGAGCTAAGCAATGAACGAATTTTGTGGCACATCACTTAATCCAAATATTCAGGAACTTTGACCCGGCGTAACAACCAAAGTACCCCAAATATATCCACAATCCCCACACGCAGGCGCCCTAGCATGTTGTATTTAGACGCCCCGGCTTGACGGTCTCTATGGTTGACTTCAAGTACAATAACTTGGCCGTTGATACGTTTCACCAAAGCAGGAATAAAGCGATGCATATGGTCGAAGTAAGGCAGTTTCATAAAGGTATGTTTAGGAATGATTTTCAATCCACAGCCAGTGTCAGGCGTGCCATCGTTTAATAGCCAAGCGCGAATACTATTAGCCACTTTAGACTGAAAGCGTTTCCAAGACGTGTCTTTGCGTTTACGGCGATAACCTGTCACACAAAAATCAGAACCAGGAACAAGATTTCTCGCCGCCTGGAGTAAATTAGGAATATCAGCAGGATCATTTTGTCCGTCTGCATCCATGGTGATGATTAACTCGCCACGGGATGCCTTAACACCGCTCATAATGGCCGTGCTTTGACCAACACTGGTTTTGTGACGCACAGGTTGAATGCAATCCACACCTGCATCGATAATTTTATATAGTTCATTAATAGTGCGATCGTCGCTACCATCATCTACGTAGACGATTTCAAACTCAGCAACACCATCAAGGACATCGATAATTTCATGAATCAGTGGCGCAACATTTTGCGCTTCATTCTTTGCCGGGATCACGACGGACAATTCCATGTTTACAGTACCAAGTATCGATTCGCCGTTGGTGTGTGACATTGACTCAATGTCTTACCAGCAGCAAATTGGGCAGGCCCAAATTAGTCAATCCTCAAGTATATTCAGTAATTCTTAAGGAATTATTAATTGCAAAAACTGCTTTCATGCTTAGGTTTCACCATACTAGTTCGCCACTTTAAGGTAGCGCGCTATGGTTTCTGTTCCATTAGTGGCATGAATAGGCTTAAATATAAAGCCCGATATCCCTTGAGCCTGGCAGGATTTAACTAATAGTTGGTCGGTAACGGAGGAGAGCATGACGATAGGCACGTCGGATCCCAAGTGGCGAATTTCAGCTAAGGCTTTATCACCGTTAAGTTTATCCATCACCACATCCATGAAAATAAAATCAGGCGGATCGCTTTTAACCAAGTCAACCGCACCGTTGCCATCGTCAGCTTCAACAACATTGTTATAGCCCAATTTAGCTAAGAAGCGGGTTAATGCTTTACGGATCATTGCGCTATCGTCAACCAGTAATATTCGACTGTCTTTAGCCAATGTCTTTGAGTGGGGATTCTCGATACTGACACTTTCTTCGCGTTTAATGCCGCCTTCGCTATAATCGACACTGCGTACTAATAAATTAAAATAGTAACGCCCCACTCCCTCAATGGTAATAGGCACAGTCACTACTTCTTGCACGCCTTTCAGGAATTTGTCCATCTCACTCAAGTCTTCAACAAAATACGGGCTAGAAAAGCCATATTCTAAGCTGTATCTACTATGTAAATCCGTTGAGCGACCCACTATCGTATTGCCCCATTCAGCCAACGCATTACGCAAATCATCGGTCATTTCTTGGTGTGCGTATGTCTCATCAAACATACTTTGACAAACGGAGTTACCAATGGAAATTGCGGTTTCTGGATAGTGATGCATCATAATCACCCCATCTAAATTTCCAGTTACTTCAGAGCAAACTGCGTACCCTTTGAAACGAAAATCATCGACGTTATCCATAAAAGCCTCGCCCGCCGTGCCGGTCAGATTTGTCATGGCTTTTAGACTAGCAAGCGACTCGTTGATAAAAGGGTATAGGATAACCTTATAGATGGTTTCTACAGACATATTGCATTCTCTTATTTTTATTTTTTGATTGCGAGTACAGCAAATTACTAGAGCTGGAGAGATATTGCAAGAATGTTAAAGTGCTTAACAAGAACGGCTAAGCATTTAATTTTTAGAGAGTTTTATACCGTTAAAGTGACCGATTATGTTCTAATTTCACAACGAATATGGCGCGTATCCCAATGAATAACGCGCCATTGAAAGCTAGCTCGGCATAGCGGCCAGTACCGCTTCAGGACGAATAGGCAAGTCCCTTACACGGGCACCTACAGCGTTAAAAATGGCATTAGCAATGGCAGGAGCAACAGCAATTAAGCCTGGCTCACCCAACCCAGTAGGGAATTCGGTGTTTTGCACAAAGCTAATATCTAACTCTGGTAGGTTATTCATGCGAAGAGGTGAGTAGGTATTTAAGTTGGTATCTTTAACCTGCCCTTTTTCAAAAGCGGTACCCTCGAACAAGGCTAAGCTCATTCCCCATAACATAGAGCCCTGAGTTTGCGCTAATGCGCCGTCAGGATGAACAACGGTTCCACAATCTAATAATCCGGTTAACTTATGCACTTTTACCGCACCGGTTTCAGGATCGACTTCAACATGGGCAACACACGCGCCCCAAGTTGGCATGTCACGTTCTTGCCCAGATGAAATAGCAATCCCTAGCCCTTGATTTTTAGGCAGAGATTGCCCCCAATTTGTTTGCTTACGAATATCCGTCAGAACTTTCGCTAGGCGTTTAGCGCCACCAACAGAAACCGGCGATTCACCGGCATTTTTGCCACTGGCATCGAGCAACGACAAACGAAAATCAATGGGATCAACATTTTGTTTATGGGCAACTTCATCCATAAATGATTCCACTGCCCATCCTGTCCAACCAGGTCCTACTGCTCGCAAAAATCCAGGAACAAAGGTTTTCTGGGCCAGTGGATTATTAATCGCCCGCACTCGGTGGTTTTCTAACGTGTACCAGTGGTCAGCACCTGCAATCGAAAATGGGTCAAACTTACCTTTTTTGTCTACGCCTTCAGGCATAAAAGCGGGCGCCATCGCTAGTGTAGGCCAACCAGCGGCCGCACCATGTTCAATGCCAAGTAGATTATCGTCTGCATCCCAATAAGCATTCATTTGCTGTACGGAAGGAGAGCGAACACAGTCGAAACGCGCATCATCTTCGCGCGTAAAAACCAGTTTAACGGGTTTACCAATTGCCTTCGCTGTCAGTGCCGCAGGCACCATATAATCGCCAGCAAGGCGGCGACCGAATCCCCCACCTAAGTAATACTGATGAATAATCACCTTGTCTTCACTCAGGCCCACAGCTTTGGCTACCACTGGCAAGAATAATGACTGCCACTGATTGCCACAATGTACGTGGCAAATGCCATCTTTAAACTCGACAGCGGCGTTAACGGGCTCCAAAGTAAAGTGCAATACCGAAGAGGTTCGATATACTGATTCGAGGGACGTTTTAGCATTTTTGGCCGCTGCGGTTATATCCCCTTTTTCAACAACTAAAGTGCCTGACGTTTTATCTTTGGCTAACGCTTCACCCTGACTAATAATATCTTGCTCACTGACGTTGGCCGTTTCGCCCACGTCGTATTCCACCTTAATGGCATTACCCGCTTTAACCGCCCCATAGTAACTGTCAGCCAATACCGTTACCCAGCCTTGTATGGTATTACTAGGATCGTTAAGTATTTGATACCCCTGATAACCTTTGACTTTTTTGGCATCGCTATCATCAACCCCCTTAACGACACTGCCATGACGCGTAGGCGGTACAACAGGACGCGCATAAACCATATTTTCTAGTTCGACGTCTATGCCGTATTCCGCGGTACCGTTAGTCTTAGCGGGTATATCCAGTGCTTGGCTAGGTTTCGCGATCAACTGGCGACTAGCAGGGCTTTTCGGTTTGAATTCGGCCAACTCATCAGCACTGAATACGCGGTCAATCTTGCCGCTTTTCACCACATCGGCAAAACTAATGGATTGACTGCCCGCCACCACCATACTGTTTTGAGTTGTACAGTCGTGTGCATTTACGCCCAGTAGTTTGGCGCCCGCTTCAATTAGTACGGTACGTCCTGCGGCGCCAGCTTGAGACATGGGCACGTAGGTTTGAAAAACGGACCAAGAGCCACCTGTCACCATATAGCCCCATTTAGGGTCAGTATCTACATGTTTAATTTCAACATGGCTCCAATCAGCCCCTAGCTCGTCGGCAACAATACGCGCTATCGCTGTTCCTACGTGCTGACCCATTTCCGCCCGAGCAACATTGACTAAAATAGCTCCGTTGTTGTCAATTTCAAACCACACGGTAGGACTAAATAATTTGCCAGATAATTGTTGTGATGCACCGCCTGTAACCACTTCAAGGGCATTAATGCTTGGGGCAAATGCCATGAGTAGACCTGAGCCAACTGACCCTATCAAAAAGCTCCGACGACTGTGTTCGATACTATCTTTACGTAAACGCGTCATATTAACTGACTCCCTGTGTCTGTTCGGATTCGAGCTTAGGGTTATAAATTTGTACCACAGCGTCTGACTGTGTAGCGACATCTTTAATGGCATCTTTAATACGTGCATAAGTCATACAACGGCATAGGTTGCCACTCATATACGCTTCGATTTCTTCTTCGCTTGGGTTAGCATTGGTCGCTAATAGCCCAGCCGCTTGCATGATTTGTCCTGATTGACAGTAACCACATTGTGGAACTTGGTGCTCTACCCACGCCTTTTGCAAAGGATGTTGATTTTCTAATCCCTCGATTGTGCGGATTTCTGCGTTAGCTATGGTACCTATGGGCAGGGAACATGAACGCACAGGCGAACCATTAAAGTGCACGGTACATGCCCCGCACATGGCGATACCACAACCGAATTTCGTCCCTTTTAGGCCAAATTCGTCGCGGATGACCCATAACAAAGGCGTGTCAGCCTCAGCATCGGAGGTGATTTTTTTTCCGTTCAATGAAAATTCAATCATGATAGTTACCTGTTTAATAATACTAAATGAAGATGGTCCTGAGCATTACGCGTATCTAGTTCTCTAGATCACAGCGAAAACTGCTTGGTACAAAATAGTGTAGCCCAAGATAATGGATCCTTAAAAATCTTAACTGCAACGAACCGTGTAGATGTTAAAACCATGCTAAAAACAGTCCCATTCCTGAATGGGAATTAAGCACTCATCAACATGAGAGAGCCACCGAACGGTGGCTTATTTGAATAAATAAATTTGCCTATTTTTGGTTAAAGTCAGCGGCTGAATGACGCTCGGGTAACTGGCCTTCTGGCTCGCCCCAAGTACGGTTAACCATCAGCCCACGCTTCACTGCGGGTCGCTCAGCAATTTCATCAGCCCAACGAACCAAGTGGGTATATTCATGGACCTGAAGGAACTCGGCCGCCTCGTATACCGTGTTACGAACAACGGCACCGTACCAGGGCCAAATAGCCATATCGGCTATCGTGTACTCGTCCCCAGCGATAAATTTGTTATTGGCAAGCTGCTTGTTTAACACATCCAATTGACGTTTCACTTCCATCGCGTATCGATCGATGGGGTATTGATATTTCTCTGGAGCGTAAGCATAAAAGTGCCCAAACCCCCCACCCAAAAACGGCGCACTGCCCATCTGCCAGAACAGCCAATTCATACACTCAGTACGCTGGGCATGCTCTTTAGGTATAAACGCAGCAAACTTTTCAGCAAGATAAAGCATAATTGAGCCCGACTCGAACACCCTGGTTTCTGGGGTCGTCGTCGTATCAATCAATGCGGGTATCTTCGAATTTGGATTAATATCAACAAAGCCACTGCCAAATTGGTCACCGTCACCAATCTTAACTAAATACGCATCGTACTCTGCGCCTTCAAAGCCTGCTTCGAGTAACTCTTCAAGCATGACTGTGACTTTCACACCGTTCGGTGTGGCCATAGAATGCAACTGAAACGGATGTTTACCCCGAGGAAGGGTTTTGTCGAAACGTGCCCCCGCGGTAGGGCGATTAATATTGGCAAACTTACCACCATTTTCGGCATCAAAAGACCAAATTTTTGGCGGGGTATAAGTTGGATCAGACATAGTGCTAATTTCCTCGGCTGTTTTGATAAATCACATTGGATAACTGGGGGCTGACAAAATAAAACCAAGAGATAAACTAATAGAATTTTGTACCAAATGGAACAAAAAAATGTAAGCAGCTATTATTTGCTTACCATCAGGACATTTAAGCAAAAATAGCTTCTGCAGATATAAAAAAGCCCGCTAGCAGCGGGCTTAACTCAAATACTCACATGATTAAGCGTTAGCAGGCTCTGCAGGTTGCTCTTTACTGATGGCATCGCCAACACGCAACTGCAAGTTCTGAATCGGCTTGTCAGTATTGTTCGACAATTGCACCAAACGATTAAGCTGACCTAACGACATAAGTACCGCATACGCAGCACCTAAAAAGCCACTTTTATGCAATTCTACAACTTGCGCTTCGTCTAAATCTTGTAGACGCTTCTCACTGACACTGAACATGCCAGTGATGTTACGTTTTTCACCGTTAGTGTAGTTCACCAACAATTCAATCGGATCAAGTAAGTCGAGTTCGACTAATCTTTTAATAAAACGTTGGGTAGCCATTTCGCTATTCGCCAACTCTGATAACAACTGCTGACGATTTTCCAAGAACGGACTAGGCTCACCTTCAGAAGTGAATACAGGTTCACCATCGTCTGTAACCAAAGCACTGTTTTCATCAAAGAATACACCTAACTTTTCGCCATCAGGGCGAACATCAAACGGATAACGTTGAATATTCATCGGTAGGCAATGTACTTGCCATTTGCCTTCGTGAACGAACAAGTTAGTGCCTTTTTCTGTGCCCAGCATAGTCACTGAGTGAAAGCTTTCAGAATTAGGATCTTTCACAAAAACAACGGGCATAACACTCGCTAACTGAGCGTATTCACGAATAGATGCTGCAGCAATATGGGCTTCTTTGGCATAGCCGAAATCGTGCTGAAGGTTGATTTTAAGATCTTTATGTTTCTCTTTATCGAGAGGGATATAGCTGATTGTCATAGAGGATGTCTCTTACTTTAATGTTCAAAACTGGTTGCTTTTAATAGCCAATTAGCAAACCGACTTATGCGGTACACCTGGGTATACAGATATAAAAAAATGGCTCAAGGCCATTAAATATGCGGTCCCTAATGCTAACTTCACAACAGCAAGTATCTTTTATTTATTGAGTGATGTCACGAATGTAAATGAATTATATCAAATTTGTTCATTCCATCGTAAAACGTACTACAAAATATAGCTAACCACTCTTTATTTTTGCTGAAACAAGGCAGTACAAGCTGCGTACCGCCTCGAATGAAGCTAAGCTATCACATCTGTGGCGGGACTAACATCTTTACGTACACTGGCAATATATTCTTGTAATTTAGCCTCAGCTTCATCACCGAACAGAATTTCACAGGCTTCACGTAATCCAGGTGCAGCAAGAATGTCTTCTTGGCGGACCACTAAGGATATTTTCGAGCGACGACGTAAAAAGTCTTCTAGCTTGGTGACCATCTCACGTTGGGCAGCATGCTCTATTTCAACCCGCAAATATTCGGAATTCTCAATGAGCAGTTCCGCCTTCGCAGGATTCTCACGAATAGCCTCAAGCATATTGATGGCATTACGCCCATAACGACGCCAAAAGCGTGAGGTTAATGGTTCAGATGATGTTTGCGGCGTCAGCGCATCAAAGTTCATTAACTTAGCGCGATGGAAAAATTCATCACGTACCGTGTCGTCAGGCTCCCCATACCATTTAAAATCCGCATAGGGTAAATCGACACCAAAGCTTTTAACTATCGTGGCGACTTCGTCACCGACATTAATACAATCGGTTAGCTTGCCGCCAAAAATAGACATGTATTTATACTCAGCATTTTGGTCGATCGCATGTTTACGAGATAACTGCACCCAATCGGCTTTGCCTCCCGTGCCTTTTATGGCTAAGGGACGCACACCACAGCGCTCAGCTATGACATCTTCTTTAGTTAAGGGTTTATCAAGGGCCAATAATTTATTGACGTTATCCAGTACAAATTGCCGGTCAGCCTCTGTGACATGGGCATACGGATTGTCCACTTGGCTGTCGGTTGTACCTATACAGGTTTTTGGCCCCATGGGAATAACAAAGAACAGGCGCCCATCGTCAGCAAAAAAGGCCAGTACTTTGTTGCTGTCCGTCACGCGATTAACAATAAGGTGGATACCTTTAGAAAACACGTGATGATGTTCGGTTTTCTGTTGGTTTAACTCATTCATGGGATCCACAAACGGGCCAGCAGCGTTGATCAGCACCTTCGAATTGATCTCAAATTCTTCGCCGGTAATAGCATCTTTCGCTTTTGTCACCCAGGTATCGCCATTTCGAGTCGAACCAAGGGATTCCACGTAGTTTGCCGCAATACAGCCATAACTCATACTGGAGCGGATAAAGTTAAATACAAAGCGTGCATCATTGTCTTGTAAATACGCATCTGAATACTCGAACCCACCCGCTACGTTTTGAGTATTAATGACATTTTCTAAAGACTTAATTTTCGCCCCTGAGAGATAGTTCGGCATTTTGGTAAAAAGTCGCCCCATCATCCAATACAGCAATGTCCCCATGTATATAAACAAAGGCGGGAAGCGAAAACCTTTTTGAATGCTGGTTAAGAAGCGGATTTCTTTTACCGTAGATGGATAACTGCGCATCAAATGATTACGACTCTTACACAGCTTATTCACCAAGCCATATTCGTAACTCTCTAAATATTTTATGCCTCCCCAGGCCAAATTCGAAGAGTTAGAACTGGTAAAGCCCGCAAAATCACCTTTGTCAATCAAGGCCACTTTGACCCCTTTGGCTGCCAAAGCCGATGCTGCAACAGCACCGTTTATGCCGCCACCAATAATCAGGGTATCAAACGTCCCTTTTGGCAATTTACGGATGTTACTCTTTCTCAGATTGTTCATGTCTCTTCCGATAATTAATTATATGTTTAAACTTTACTTTCTAGCTCAACGCCATCATCACTGCCCCAAGCAAATTTTGCTCTTTGTCCAAGCACAAATCGGTTCACAAATAAGGCAAAGCTGATGCACGCTGCAAGGGTGATCGGCATTAAGTGAATGTAGTGCCAAGACGAATAAATGGGTGAGAAATCAAAGGTTAGCGAGCCATACATAAGCACCCCAAAAATGACTGCCGCGATACCAGCTCGTGCATCCACGTCTTTAAACACCAAGCCAACGACGAATATTGACAATATTGGCATACTTAATAAACCATTTAACTGTTGCAACAAGTTAATAATACTGTCGGCTTGCTGATAAATCGGCACCAACACCAAGGATAATACCGTTAATAATGCCGTCACCCAGGTACTTAAACGCACTACGTTAGGGTTGTCGTTAATGTAGGCTTCATGAATATCACATACATACAAAGCGGTGGCTGAGTTCAATAAGCTGTTGTAGGTTGATAAAACAGCAGCCGCCATCGCTGCGGCAAACACACCGGTTAGCCACAATGGCAAGACATCACCCACAATGCGCCCGTACGCCGCATCGCCAATATCGCCATAAAGCTTAAACGACACAATACCTGGTAAGACTATGATAGCCGGTACGATCAGAATACGAATACCTGCGGCAGCAAATACCCCTTTTTGAGCTTCTTTAACATTAGGCGCAGCCATCGCGCGTTGGGTAATGGTTTGGTTTGTTCCCCAATAATATATTTGAATAAAGATCATACCCGTGAGTAAAGTCTGCCAAGGTAGCGGAGAGTCTGGTGCCCCGATCAATGTTAAACGTTCAGCCGGTATACCGCTGAAGTCGAAGTCAATTGCCGCCAGTGACAAGAAGACCACAAACACCGCCATTGTTAGCAGTAAAACACCTGAATAGGTATCTGATACGGCAACTGCACGTAATCCGCCAAAAATAGCATACACAGCACCTAATGCTGCAAACGCTATGGCAATGTACATCAACGGGATATCAACGTTAAACATGGTTTGCATAAACAATGAGCCGGAATAGATAACCGCCGGCATGTAAATCAAGGCATTACCTAAGAAAAATAACATACCGATAACTGCGCGAATATGTTTGTTTTTATAGCGTTTTTCCAAAAGTTCAGTGGTAGTCGTACAGTTGTACTTGTAGTAAATAGGAATAAATACCTTAGCCAAAATAATCAAACCGATAACGGCAGCAAATTCCCACCAAGCCAACAACGCCATTTGATTGCCGTTCATGCCAACTAATTGGTCGGTACTCAAATTGGTTAAGGTAATGGAGCCCGCCACGAACATCCAAGTGAGTCCGCCACCCGCTAAAAAATACTCTTTATTTTGACTTTGCTGGTTATGCCCATGTCCCCGGCATTTTAAATACGTTAACAGGCCGATAACCCCCGTCACTATTGCGAAGACCGCCGCTTGAACCATATTTTCTGACATCTGATATTTCCTCTGCAACCCTGCGTTATCTTCAGGAATTGCTATTCGTTTCTTATAAATTTAATACTTCACCAGTTAATAATGATGAAAAAATTAAACAAGTTAAAAGGTTAAGACGCCACTCGGTCTTTTGCTACTTCGATTTTGAGTTGAGTGATCTTATCGTGGGTATGACATTCGTTATGCTTTCTGAGTAACAAGTTAAGTTGGTAGATGGACAACAACATGGCGTGAAGGGCGACCAAGTAACCACTTTTGTTTAAGGTGATCATTTGCTCGTTAGATAGACTTTGCATCTTATCTTCATCGATTGTGCACAGGCCTGCGATATTTTGCGTCCGTCCGTCCTCGAAAACCAGCTGCAAATCTATCGCTTTAATAAGACCTAACGCTTCCACTTGGGACACAAAACGGTAGGTTTCTAAATCATTTTTGATATCCGCTTCAAGTAAGCTTTTGGCTTTACTTAAATACTGTGATGGCCTACCCGCATCATCAAATACCGCTTCCCCAGCATCCTTCGAGAACACGTTACTACTTTCATTTATTCCAATCGTATAACTTTTTTCGTGTTTAGGTGACTGCATTAAAAAAAATGGAAATGTTTGCAAGCTAGTGGGTTGATATATGGCGTTCCAGCGACCATTTTCGACAAATAAGTTTTGCTGTGGCTCAAAACTGCTTAAGGCCGACAAGACCCAACTACCATCATGCTGATTACGCGAGAAAAAGAGCGGAAAATTCGTCGCTGACTTACCCACTTCTTGCACACGAATGCGCATTATCTGCTGACTTGCTGCAAACTCAGATAGGCTATTCTCTTTAAGTTTCAAATCTTTATGTACTGCGTTACTCAATTCTACAAGTGTGATCATGGACTATCTCATATTCTGGGTGTGCAACCACCGCTCAATGTATTCCCGGTGTGGAGGTAAGGTTTGTAATAATTGCTGGGTAAGCTGCTGATTACGAGTCATTATTTTTTCAGCATTGGCCTGATCATTATACAAATGCGGTTGCCGACTAAAATCAGGTTTAAAGCCCATACCGTATAAAACATATTGGTAACTCGCCGCAGGGAACAACTCGATAGCGGCATCAAAGTCTGCGGTAATCGGCCCGCGGTACTTCCATAGTGCCAAATCGTCTTGCAGTGATTGGGGAATTGACGCAAGTTCAGTATGAGCCTGCCAATAAGGTTCAGGACGCTTAGTTAACATGTAATGTAATTTTAAAAAGTCGATAATACGTGACCAGCGATAGGCCATTTGCTGATTAAAGCGTTTTTCGATAATAGGCATCAGGCCGTCATCAGGGGGGATGTTATCCGCGATGAAGCGCGCTGATATTTCCACCAGCATAATAGCGGTAGCCTCAAGGGGTTCAACAAAGCCTGCTGCCATACCAACCGCCACACAGTTTTTCTTCCAAACTTGCGCACGATGTCCGGATTGAAAGCTAATTTTACGCACGGGAATATCGTCTGACCGTGGGCCCAAGTAGCGACGTAAATTGGCTTCAGCCTCGTCATCAGATAGATATTGACTGGAATATACATGCCCTACGCCGCGCCTATGGGTTAAGCCTATATCCCAAATCCAACCCGCACTCTGCCCTGTGGCGATCGTATGACTTGCGATAGGGCTAGTCACATCCTCATAAGGCATATGCAACGCCAAAGCTGAATCATTAAACAATACTTTATCGGCGGAAATGAAGGGAACGTCTAACGTCTGGCCTAATAGTAACGAAGCAAAACCGGTGCAATCCACAAACAAGTCAGCATCAATCTGCTCATTGCTCTTGAGCGTAATGGAGGCAATAGCGCCATCATCAGTCAAATTGACTTTTTCAACCGTGCCGATGACTTGCGTCACGTTGAGGTTGTTTTTACAGTGTTCTTTGAGTACTTCGGCAAATTCACCAGCATCGAGGTGATAAGCGTAATTACATTGACCTTTGTATTCTGCTTCCGCCATAGAGCGCGGCGCTAAACCAGCTTCACAGACATGGTGCTGAAAGTTGGACTCCACGGCATAGTTTTCAATCTTGTCTACATAAGGAGCCAAGTCAATACGCCCGTACCCCAAGGGCACCGTAAAAGGATGGTAATAAAAATCGCCTGTGTCTTGCACCCAGTCAACAAACTTGCCCCCTTGTTTAAAGGTGGCATGGCAGCGAGTAAACACCTCGCTTTCTTTCAAACCTATCTGCTGCAGGGTATTTTTCATGGTAGGCCAAGTACCTTCCCCCACCCCCACAGTGGGAATATCTGACGATTCAACTAATACGATCTGTAAACCATCACAGCGATTGGTTTTATGTTGAGCAGCGACAATAGCAGCAGTTAACCAGCCCGCTGTTCCACCACCAACGATAACGATTTTCTTTACTGCTTTTGACATGAATGGATTAGTCCGCGTAGTAACGAGTATGGGTAGCTCAAATTTGCGCCCATAGGTATTTCCCAATTCGAGCGAGGTATTACGAGCTCTATTCGCTTGTTAAATAACTTACCCCATATAGCCTAACACCCTATATGGGGTAAATTATTTCATGGTGCATTTTATAGGAAAAATGGCCCGCTTAATACGGGCGGGCCATGCAACATTAATCAGATATGTGCAACGAATGTACGGTCGTTGCACTTATTTGTAACAAACTTAGAAGCTAGCACGTACACCCACAGCGTAACGTGTCCCAGTATCTTGAATTTGTGTTATCTGATTAGCAAAACGGCCGTGTTTAACGGTCTCTTCGCCTGTTAAGTTGATACCTTCAAAGAACACTGTCACGTTCTTGTTGATGTCATAACTTGCGCTTGCATCCCATTGACCATAAGTATCAACGAACTCAGGTTCGCCGGTACCGGCGGATAGGGTTTGCAAGAAAGCTTCCCGGTTGTTGAACGCAATACGAGCTTGCCATGCATCCTGCTCGTAGAAAACGATTAGGTTTTGTGAATCACCAAGTCCTTCGAGGGCAAACGTCTGAGCAACGTTGCTGGTATCGATTGCCGCATTGCTGTTTACAACCGTTGCGTTAGCGGTGAAACCAAAGCCGTTGTCCCACACATGCGTAATAGCTACTTCAAAACCATTCACTTCAGCGGTTTCGCCGTTTTGCGGACGGCTCACTAAGAAGTTTTCAGAAATACCCTGAAGTTCATCAGCAACCACTGCGCCAGGAGGAAGGTCATCCTCAGCACAGTTGCCACAAATGTTGCCCACTGTATTTGAACGATCTGCGAGTACAAATGATTCGTCACCGCGTAAGGTTACAATAAAGTCATCAACTTCTTTGTTGAAGTAAGCAAATGTCAGTGAACTTGCGTCAGCAAAATACCACTCGAAAGATAAATCCCAGTTCTCAGATTTAAACGGTTTTAAGGCTGGGTTACCGCCGGATGCCGTTAAGTTTTGAAGGCGAGGCTCGCCAATATTCGTTGCTGGTGAAAGCTGAGACAATGTAGGACGTGTTAACGAGTCATAGATTGAGAAACGCAATACCATGTCATCTTGGACGTCTAACTTAAAGTTAACGCTAGGCAGTAAATTAGCGTAACTACCGCCCTTGGTAACAGGGAGTGTTGCGTCAGAGAACACGTTGGCAAACAAAGTGGTATCACTGGTGGCAATAACGTCATCTAGAATACGCTCTACACCATTGACTGACGTCGTTGTCTCACTGTAGCGAGCACCAAGGTTTACTGTCCAGGGCATATCGCCTAAATCACCTTGGAATACAAAGTCCATGTACAAGCTAGTGACTTCTTCACTGATGATAGAGAAGTCATCAAGACGCTCTGGCGCCCAAGCGTTATTAGCAGCAATAACTGCCGCTGTAGAACCTGGCGCTAACCCTAGAGAGGCATCGTTCGCGGCTTGCATTTCAGTGTTTGATGCTAATACATCAAAAAAGCCGGCAGCGTCATAGGTATACCATGTGTCGGTTACGCCACTGAAGAAGTTGTTTGCTGTGTAGGGGGTAAGTGTCCCTTCCGGAACGGGCACACGATAACCACCAAACAAGCCAAACATTTGGCCTAAGTTGTTGGTATGCGAGTAGTTTTGAATCGACTTTTCACGGTCTTGATAATAAGCCCCAAAGGTCATACGAGTGAACGTATCGCTATCCGGCAAGTAAACAAAATCGGCTTTTAATTCGGTAATTTCATCTTTGTCGTTGTCGCCACTTTTACCATAAACGTGAGCACGGCCGAGATCTGACGACAGAAGTCCTGCAGACGTGATGCCATCGTGCAGAGTCAAGAAACTGCCATTTTCAAGTGTTGTTTGGTAATTGTTTACGATACCAATAACGGTAAAGTACGTGTTGCCATCAGACGTATCATTTTCAGCGGTAGACGTAGATACATCGAAGTTAGCTTTTAGGTTGTCACGAATATCCCACTCGACATTTAGACCAAATGCTTCGATCGATACATCGCGACGATTACCTGTGCTTTCTACAAAATCAGTTGCTGCATTTCCGCCGACTTGATCAATATAGGTAGCAGTACGGGTTGCTTCATCAAACTCTACTGAGCCAACGCGAGTTGGTTCGTACCAAGCCGCTAAGTCGTGCTGAACGGAGTCAACTTCAAATTCAGATAAGAAACCGTCAAAGGTAATGGAAACTTCTTCGGTAGGAGCATATTGCAGCACCAATGATGCGTTTGTTCTGGTACGTTCTTGCACATCAGAGATGTGATCGACGTTACGTGGAATATAAATATTACTGGCAAGTACATCACCTGCCGTATTAGATACCGTGATACCAGGACGCCAGCCGCTGGTGCCGATTGAATTAATGTCTACATCACGCTTCTGGTGAGATAGCGCCAGTAACACACCCATTTTGTCATCATCAAAGGTATTACTGACTAAGAAAGAAGCACTAGGAGACGTTTTCTCGTTTAAGTCTTCATAGGTTCCTTTAAGAGAACCAGCCATTCTGAAGCCTTCGTAATCAAAAGGTCGTGCTGTAGTGGCATAGTTAATTTGGCCACCTATTAAGAGATGTTATGATCGATTTCATAGCAGTATTAGGTGCCAAGATGAAACAGAAAACACGTAAGACATTTAGCTCAGAATTTAGGTTAGAAACAGCTCAATTAGTGGTTGATCAAAATTACACCCAAGAAGAAGCGGCTAAGGCGATGGGTGTGGGTAAATCGACTATCAGTAAATGGGTTCGGCAATTACACGAAGAGCGCTCAGGCAAGTCCCCCAAAGCCATGCCGATGACGCCAGAACAGCTTGAAATACGGGAATTGAAAAAGCGCATTGAGCGAATAGAGCTGGAAAAAGAAATTTTAAAAAAGGCTACGGCTCTGTTGATGTCCGACTCCCTGAACAGCTCTCGTTAATCGAGAAACTCAATCAGAGCCAGCCTAAGCGTTACCCTGTTACGTTGTTGTGTAAGGTATTTAACGTGCATCGCAGTACTTATAAATACTGGGTAGTTAGGGATGATGATATTTGTCCTGAGCGAGTTCGTTTACTCAGCGATATCAAGCAGATACACAATGAGAGTAACGGCTCTGCGGGCGCCAGAACGATTGCTGATGTTGTGACGCAGCGCGGCACAACTCTCAGCCGTTATCGTGCTGGCAGGCTCATGAAACAGCTAGAGTTGGTGAGTTGCCAGCTACCGAAACATGCCTACAAAAAGGCGGCAAAAGAGCATGTAGAAATACCCAATTTACTGAATAGACAATTTGCCGTCACCGAACCTAACCAAGTGTGGTGTGGCGATGTGACCTATATTTGGACTGGTAATCGCTGGGCTTATCTCGCCGTTGTGATGGACTTATTTGCGAGAAAACCCGTGGGCTGGGCGATGTCGTTATCCCCTGATAGTCAATTGACCATGCAAGCTTTAACCATGGCCTATGAGCGCAGAGGAAAGCCTAAAGACGTCATGTTTCATAGTGACCAAGGTAGCCATTACACGAGCAGGAAGTTCAGGCAATTAATTTGGCGTTACCAACTGACTCAAAGCATGAGCCGTCGAGGAAATTGTTGGGATAACAGTCCGATGGAACGATTTTTTAGAAGTTTAAAAACAGAATGGGTACCCACTACAGGTTATAGGAGTTTTACCGATGCTAAGCATCACATAACGGATTATATTGTTGGCTATTACAGCCAGACTAGGCCACATCAGTACAATGCTGGTTTAAGCCCAAACGAGTCAGAGAAAAGATTCTGGCTTTACTATAAAACTGTGGCCAATATTACTTGACCACTACATGCAGTACTGACATTGATTGTCGCGCCAATCCCCCCTTCCTGAAGAGTTGCATTGGTACTTTTATATACATTCGCGCCAGTAATGATCTCTGCAGCCAGTACGTCAAAACTGAATTCACGACCTGGGTTTTCAGTTGCCAGTTGACGACCGTTAACCAAAACGTTATTAAACTGTGGGCCAAAACCACGAACCGTTACAAATTGCCCTTCACCGCCACTACGGTCGATGGATACACCCGTAATACGTTGCAGGGATTCAGCGACGTTTAAATCAGGAAACTTACCTAAGTCTTCTGCGGCTATGCCATCAGAAACAATTAGCGATTCTTTTTTGTCTGACATGGCGCGCTTTAAACTGCTTACGATACCGCGAACTTGAATGACTTCTAAGTCGTTGTCGGCAGGTGTTTGCTGTGCTGCTGCTTGCATAGATAAACCAGCAACAGTAGGTACTATTAAGGCGGCTTTAACGGCCGACCAAAGGTATGACTTTTTCATGGGATGTGCCCCGTATGTGTGTCCAGTTAATATCATGTGTTCTTCGTTTTTTAAACGTTGTGCAAGCTTCAGTTCCACTCAAACCACCTGCATAACTATAGGATCATGCCACTCAGCTCACCTACTGATATGTATGTTAAATAGTATTAATACAACTTGTCAACATATGTGCAACATTCCTTCATACAAAAAAACTTCTTCGCGCTTAATTAGAATTACCTCAAAAACGCCACAAATACACTTTAAATCAATACCTTAAAAATACACTTCAACAATAAAGAGGAAAATAATTCAACTCAGATCCACCCAAGCATAGTCGCTATTTTCACGCATTGTTGTCATTAGTTAATCAAAGGTAAAATTCCCTACAATCCAGTAGACACCTATTGTAGCCCATCGAAAATTGCAAGCTCTCGATACTAATGGTTGAATAAAACAAGCTTATATTTAAATAATACTATTTATATGTTTAAAAAAAAGATTAAAATATCCTATTCTTAATTCTCGCCTAATACACCATCAATTTGAGGACCCAACATGACGCAACACGCCGCACAATTTATTGCACTGCATGGGCAAAAAAGCAGCCTAATCTTAGACGTAGGGTGCGAAACGCCACAGATCATATATTGGCGCGCTAAGCTGTCCGAGCAATCAACGGGCGATATGATGCGGGCCTTACGCTTACGCCAAGAAGCGCCCGTGTCTCCCATTGAAGAACTAAATCTATGCATTACTCCCACATCAGGACAAGGCTTTATCGGTTTACCAGGATTAAGTTTACGCGGTGAACAGGATCAATGGGCGGCAAATCCGCTGCTCACAAAGGTTGTACAGGACAACGAGCACAGCCTCTCCCTTATCAGCACAGACAGTGCCCGTGGTATTGAGGTTGTGGTCAGAATTGAGCTTGACGTAGAAAGCGATGTGCTGACCTTTAACACCACAATCAACAACATCAATTCTCAAACGGTGACAATTGATTGGTGTTCGGCGGCGACGATCCCGACACCTAACGATTTCGATCAAATAGTGGGTTTTGAAGGCCACTGGGCGGGTGAGTTCCAGCAACACTCATTAGACGCCTTTTTTGGCTCTTACGTACGAGAAAACCGCCGAGGTAAAACGTCTCACGATAGCTATCCAGCCCTGTTGTTACACCCTAAAACGACCAACCAAGCTCAAGGGGAAGCCTATGGCTTTCATTTAGGTTGGAGTGGTAATCATAAAATCGTCGCTGAAAAAATGGCTGATGGACGTTCGTATGTGCAAATGGGCGAGCTTCTTTTCCCTGGCGAAATTAATTTAACACAAGGTCAAAGCTATCAAACACCTACCTTGTTCGCCAGCTTCACTGATCAGGGTTTGTCGGCCTTATCTCAGCAATTCCACCAATATGTGCGCAGTCATATTATCCGTCAAAGCGTGCATGACAAGCCTCGTCCTGTGCACTACAACACCTGGGAAGGGATTTACTTTAACCACGACCTTGCAACGTTAAAAGACTTAGCCGCACGTGCGGGCGAATTAGGTGCGGAACGCTTTGTATTGGATGATGGTTGGTTTAATGGACGTGATGATGACACGGCTGGTTTAGGTGATTGGTTTGTAGATAAGAAATACTACCCACAAGGCTTAACTCCTCTTATCGACCATGTTAAAGCTCAAGGTTTGGAGTTTGGCTTATGGTTCGAACCTGAAATGGTTAACCCTGATAGCGAGTTATATCGTCAACATCCTGAATGGATACTGGGTAACGAAATTAACAAGCAGTTGGATAGTCGCCATCAGCTTGTGCTCGACTTATCCCGTCCTGAGGTATTTGATTACCTATACGAACGTTTAGATTCCCTGTTGACTGAATACGATATCAGCTATATTAAATGGGACATGAACCGCGATTTAAACCACCAAGGCAATCATTCAGGCAAACCTGGTGGCCACAATCAAATACATGCATTTTATCGTTTACTCGATAACTTACGTGCGGTGCACCCTAAAGTAGAAATTGAAAGCTGTGCGTCTGGTGGCGGTCGTGCCGATTACGGTGTATTAGCGCGCACCGATCGTGTATGGACTTCGGACTCTAATGACGCCCTAGAACGTCTAAAAATACAAAACGGCTTCTCCTATTTTTTACCGTCAGAATTGATGGGCTCACATGTTGGCCCAAGAGAATGCCACATTACCCACCGTACTGTATCCATGGAAATGCGCGCTTCGGTGACGTTATTCGGCCATATGGGCATGGAAATGGATTTACGTGAACTGACCGACGGGGAAAAAGTCGAGTTAAAAGCGATGACCGACTTATACAAACAGCATCGAGCTCTAGTGCATAGCGGCGATCTTTTCCGTTTAGAACTTGCGCCCTATATGAACGGCTTAGGGATTGTTGCCAAAGATAAATCTCAAGGTTTGTTTTCCTATAGTTTGGTGGCGTGTAGCTCAGCCTCATTACCGGATCAGTTCAAGTTTGCAGGTTTACATAAAACCAGTCAGTACAAACTGGATATCATTTGGCCAATAAAAAACACGGACAAGTGGCCTAAGTCAGGTTTATTTGGTTTTGCAAATCATCTAAGCGCAGTTGACGGGCAAGTATTCAGTGGTGAACTACTCATGCAGCTCGGTATGCAAATGCCATTATTAACCCCCCAGAGCAGTTTATTGTTCCACCTCACCCAGGTTTAATTCTCAACTTAAAAGCCACGCTTGTTGTAACCAGCACGCGTGGCTTTACTTTACCCTCACTTCCTTTATACCATCGACTTATGAGCAGGCGTGATCATATACACATCGGCTAACCTTGCTATCGAGCAATGGCACGCCTAGTGAATGACTTAATATAAAAATAAATCAAAGGAACGATATGAAATACCTACATAAAACGACGCTATTTATCGCTTGTACCCTTGCCTTTAGCAGTGCGGTCAATGCAACATATCAAGCATCAGAAAAGGCACGAGCCTTGACCCAAGACACCATACTTATCGATTCGCATATTGATGTGCCATACCGCCTGAGTGAAAAATGGGACGATGTCACACAGGCTACAGAGGATGGAGATTTTGACTACCCTCGTGCCAAGGCAGGCGGCTTGAACGCACCTTTTATGTCAATATACGTACCGGCTAGTCTTGATGATTCTGATAAATCGACTGCTTTGGCGCATAAACTCATCGATTATGTTGAAGCCATTGTAGGGCGCGCCCCAGACAAGTTTGCTATTGCAAAAAGCGTCAAAGACGTAAAAGAACAGTTCAAGCAGGGTTTAATTTCATTGCCCATGGGAATGGAAAACGGTTCCCCAATACAAGGTAATTTAGATAACCTGAATACCTTCTATGAACGCGGAATTCGTTACATCACACTTGCTCACTCTCAAAGTAATCACATTGCTGACTCGTCTTATGACATTCGTCGCAAATGGAAAGGCTTAAGCCCATTTGGTAAAAAACTGGTCGAGGAAATGAATAACATCGGCATCATGGTGGATATTTCTCACGTCTCGGATAAAGCATTTTATCAAGCCATCGAGATCAGCAAAGTACCGGTTATCGCATCTCACTCATCTTTGCGTAAGTTCACCCCTGGGTTTGAGCGCAACATGGACGATGCTATGATCGAAGCGTTAGGCAAGAATGGCGGTGTGATTCAAATTAACTTCGGTTCAACCTTTGTGAGCAAGTTATCGCAAAACTGGCGTAATCAAATGACAACTAAGCGCAAAGCCTTAGTTGAAGAAGCCGGTCAAGACAGCCCACTTGTAAAAGCATTTGACGAAGAGTATGCAGTCAAAAACCCCTTTCCCTTTGCTAGCGTAGACACAGTACTTGACCATATCGATCATGTGGTTGAGCTAATCGGTATCGATCATGTGGGCATTGGTTCTGACTACGACGGTGTGGGAGACTCGTTACCTGAAGGGCTGAAAGATGTATCCAGCTACCCGAATTTAGTACAAGGTCTGTTGGATCGCAATTATTCAGAAGCAGACATTAAAAAGATTTTGAGTGGAAACTTTTTGCGTGTTTGGCAAGCAGTAGAAACCTACGCTGACAAGCATTAACCGCTTAGGTTAACATCATAAAAAAGCCCGTTTACTCAGTCGTAAACGGGCTTTTTCATATCTCACAAATACTACTTAGCGTTTGCACCGCGATAAAAACGTATCCCGGTCGCCCAACGGTCAGGAAACCCCGGCCACGCTTGTGTTAACTTCCCTTCACTGTCTTTAACTTGTGTTGCATTGTCACGCTTAGGTAAGTAAGCACACTTGCTGTCGTCCTTTTTCACGAAGCAATCCAGAAATGCCAAGCTCATATGCATATTAATACGGTTTAGCTGTTCGTTACCCCAGCTAGGCTCAATATAATGACCTAAATCCGCATCAGTCTCATAAGCGATTTTCGGCGCTGGATGAGGCGCAATATTATGCCGGGCATTTTCATAAACCATCAGGTACTTGTCTTTACTGCCCGTCTGCTCAAATAATTTTTTAACACCATTTTCGTATCCTGACACGTCATCTTGATCACCTGATACATATAAACTAGGCACAGTAATTGTTTTCATAGACTTAGCATCATGCACAGATGATTCCCCACCCCATGGCGCATAGGCGATCATCGCTTGCCAACGACTATCGACCTCATCTCGCCCTGCGTGGCAACTGTTGAATACAGGAATTAGCTGTTTTGCTGCGTCTTCAGGGAAACCTAAGCGCTGTAATCCTGCCTGATTAAAGCCGTAACATGCACCAATCGTGTTAATCGCACCAAAGCCCCCCATTGAATACCCAATCACGGCAGCATGGTCCGTGTCAGTAATATTGGCGATCGCAGAGTCATCTTGGCTAAAGTAGTCGAGCACAAATTGTTGGTCTCTCGCGCGATTGACCAATGTACTAGGGAAACCAGAAAAACCAGAATTAACAAAATCAACGTCTTCGGTGGTGGAATCAGTGTGATCAATTCCTACTACCACATAACCATGACTAGCTAAATGCTCCCCGAGGTAATACATAATCGTTCGATAACCTGTGTATCCGTGGGATAACACGATTAACGGAAATTGGCCTGTTTTTTGCGCTTGAGCATTTCGATGGCCAGTGCCGATCAGACTAAAGGGTTTATGCAGTCGCGTGACATTCTCATAGGTAGCCAACTCTTCAGTTGCCGCATTAGCAGCCGCTGGATACCAGACTTCAAGCGTTAGTGGTCGATCTTCAAACGAGGTAAACGTTTGCGTGTTTAGCTGCTTTTCATGTACCACTTGCAGAGTTTTCACGCCAACAGGATACTGGCCTGGATGCGCAAGTTCAGGGGTAATTGAGGGTTGTTGAGTATACAAATTCTCCGGCACAGGTGCCGCAGTTACCTGTGTGCCTATGGTCAATAAAGTGGCGAGACACAGTGTTTTGCTTTTAATTTTCATAAAGTTTCCCTTGCCTAGGTAAATAATGCGCTTCTTATATGTTAAGCAAATTTATATTATTTGTAATATTTATTGCAATAGACAATGTGTAACTAACTGCACTCAACGCGGCGGATCTATTTGTCCACCTATACTGTTATTGGTACGAAACCAACCCGCTATACTATAACGATCCCGTTTGGCAGTGCGTACTTCATGAGGAAACTGCTCACTGAGAAAAATAACGCATTGGTTAAAAATAGGCTCAACTATTAAAAAGGGTGATACTTGTTCATCATGAAACATAAGTAATTCGCCTTGGTCAGCTTTGACCCAATCGGCGTTTAAATAAACAACACTACTCAGTAATCGGTTACTGCTTCCTTTAAAAGCATCCACATGACGTTTGTAAAAATCACCTTGCCCATAATGTGCAAAATGACTCTCATAATCGAATAGCCCTAAAAATAAGCGCCGATTGATCTCTATGCGCAGATGCTCCATGAGTTTTAAATATAAACCTTGGGTTTCACTTTGGTTGTTAAGCCAGGCAATGCTATCACTACGCACTTGGGTATTAATTTGCTGCAACTGTTCCCGGCCGATGGCGGCTTGTTTAAAACTCAAGCGATGATCGCTACTCGCTTCAAGGTAAAGTGCATTGGCCACGAGTTCAGGTAAGAAATCAGCCACAACACAATAACCGTATACCGTCAGTTGCTCACAGATAGTCGCAATCACCTGCTCATCTAAGCAGCCTGCATCGTGTCTTTGCATTAAATAGTTAATATCCTAATGGTGGGTAATTAGCGAGTCAGGTAAAGGATGCTATGTAGCAACGTAAACCAAGAGAGAAAGCGACCTTGTTACTAACATTATTCAATCTTAGCGTGACGTGTTTCCAGATAAGTCTGTAAAATAATCGCCGCATCGTGGCTCGCTCGATGACGCTGTGCTTGGGTTTGAGTTAAAATGCGAGACTTAGTCACATGCCAATTATTCATTTGTTGTTCATTTAAAATAATTTCTAGTTGGCTAAGCTCGAATTCCATTTTCATGCCTGCACTTTCAAACAAGCGCGATAACCATGGACTATCGACAACCCAGCCGTCTGAGTAAGCTGTTTTTCCTACTAATAATTGGTTAAGTTCGATACACACTTGGTGTACCGGCGCACCTTTCTCGTTCAACATCTGACGGCTAATTCCATGCAGAGACTGGGCCTCTTCGCTCCAATGTAACCAGCCATTTGCTGGGCGAATAAGGCGACAAAAGCGGCTATCGCTATTCAGGGCAACGCCAACTTCAATCGGGTAGCTATCAGCGCCAAAACCGCTGGCCTCAATGTCGAGGATAATAGGGGAGATCACGCTACTACGCACTAAAATTCAGCTCCATGTTCAATTAGCATTCGCTTCACCGCAGCGAGCGGAATTAATCAGCTTTTGTTTCGCTAAACGCCAGCCCCATTTGATATAAGGTATTTTTTTTCAAACCGTATTGCTGCGCCACTATACCAGCAGCTTTCTTAGGAGGGAGTTCCCCCATTAGCAGTTTAAGCAACTTCAATGCCTCTTCCGGTATTTCATTTGCGTCGGTTTTGTATCCCGCCACCATGAGTACGAACTCACCTCGCTGATGGTTCGAATCAGCATGCAACCATTCAAGGGCTTCATCTGCAGTGCCCGAATAAAATGTCTCAAACGTTTTACTTAATTCTTTGGCAACCACCACTTTTCGTTCGCCACCGAGTACATCAACAACCGCTTGCATAGTATCTGCAATCCTGCGCGGCGACTCATAGAAGACACATGTTGCCGTTTCACGTTCGATAGACTCGAGAGCTTGTATTTTTGCCTGTTGCTTAGCGGGCAGAAATCCATCAAAACGAAAGCGGTCGGTCGCCAAGCCTGCGCCACTTAAAGCGGTGATGGCTGCACAAGGGCCTGGTAACGGAATAACGTCCACATTATTAGCACGACATTGATTGACCAGACCATAGCCTGGATCGCTAATCAACGGTGTGCCTGCATCAGAGATTAGGGCGATATTCAATCCTTGGTGCAATTTTTCAATTAGTTGCTTAGCACGCTGGGTTTCATTGTGATCATGCAATGAGATAAGGCGCGTCGAAATATCAATATGTTGCAACAATTTTTGGCTATGTCGAGTATCCTCGGCAGCAATTAAATCAACCTCGCCCAATACCCTTATTGCACGCAGCGTAATGTCTTCTAGATTTCCAATTGGGGTAGGAACAATGAACAGCTTTCCAAAATTTGCCACTATGTAACGCCTTTTAACAATTATATCGCTATTTTACCTTGTAACTTCCCATTACAGTACACCCTCAGCAGGTAGATATTTGTCAGCGTTGGTATAAACTAACGGGCGAATTATCAAGATGTTAAGTGAGTGCACCTTTAATGAAATTAATCAGGTCGGTAGTGGTTGTTAGCCTAGTCGTTTTTATGGCTTCATGTGCAGATGCACCGAACAAAAAAAATACGCTAAAACGCCCAGATATCAAGGTAGTGCAACCAGACCGAGAGCTTAGCAGTCAATATTACCTAAACCAAGCCCAACGTAAGTTCGCGGCAAACGGCGACACCACTGAACGCAACGGTTTACTGTTGTTAGCTGCAGAAACATTGCAACACGAACAGCATTGCAATGCGAGTATCAAACTTCTCAACATTCTGACACCTGAACTTATTCATCCCGAATATCAGTCCCAAGCTCAGTTGTTATTAGCTGAATGTTATATGCAGTTGCCTTCGCCTGCCGTACCACAAGCGCAAAAATTACTCACGAAATTAACCTCATATCCTTCAGGACGCGCGCGTATTGACGCGGTTCAAGCCCAAATTGATGAACACCAACATCAATGGCTTGACGCCAGTAAGCATCTGCTCGCCGCTGGTGACATAAACGAAAAGAACAGTCTTAGGCTGTGGGAGGCGCTGGGACAACTTACCAGCTCACAAGCCAAGCAAGTCATCATTGATGAACCTAGACTCAGGTCTTGGCTTGAGCTAAAGAACATAGTGCTGCAGCAAGGTTTACGTCCTGAAATATTGCAAGATAGAGTGAGCCAGTGGCAGACTGCACATGCCTCTCATCCTCTTTCCCAAACATTACCCGAATCATTGCTTAAAGCCATGCAAAAAGCGACTATTTCACCCAAGCGCATCGCGGTCTTATTACCTTTGACCGGCCGACTAGGCAGTCAAGGTAACGCTATCAAAGATGGTGTCATCGCTGCCTACATAGCACAACTAAACGATATATCTATCACCAATAGCAATCCTGCCGCCACCAATATTGAATTGCGCTTTTTTGATTCAGCACTCAAAACACCACAGGAGCTTAACGCATTAGTACACGATTATGACGTTATTATCGGGCCGCTATTAAAAGAAAAGATTGCCGAATTGATTACGCTTCTGCCAGCGGGGAAGTCCGTGCTAGCGCTGAACAGAATCGACTCGATTGTATCAAACGAATTATCTACAACCCGTGAACAGTCCTTAGCTACATCAGGGCCACAACTTTCTGAATCCCCCTTGTTAGCCCAACCGTTAGATGGCGCCAACAAAATGAATTCCTTAGAAACACAACATTCAGACAGTGCTGAAATATATTACTTTTCACTGGCACCTGAAGATGAGGCGATTCAACTGGCCAAGCATATTTTTGCATCAGGATTGCGTCATCCGATCGTGTTAGCCGCTGATACCAGCACTACCCAGCGGATGTCTGAAGCGTTTGTCGAGCAATGGCAGATTCATCAACAGCAAAGGGATTATGTTGCTCCGGCAACCGGTACCTTCACTGACAGTAAAAACATGCGTAAGTTGGTCTCTGAATTGCTCGATGTCGAGCAAAGCCGTCAACGGGTAAAACAAATAGAATTACTCACCACCAGTGAAGTGTATGCAGTGGAACGTAATCGACGCGACGTTGATGCCATCATACTGTTTGCGAATCCGGAGCAAACCGAATTATTAAACCCGATCATTGAATCCAGTTTAAGTCCTTTTGCCGCTAGAGACATTTCGGTTTTTGCTTCATCAAGAAGTTACACATTAGATTTAAACAAGAACAGCATTCGTGATTTACGTAATCTAACCTTTATCGATATGCCCTGGATGATGCCAAATAATCCTTGGCAAGATCTAGCGAAAGATGCACAAACGCTCTGGCCCCAGAGTCAGGATAGTCTGCTCCGTCTTTTTGCACTTGGCTACGACGCCTATAATCTAGTGCCTAAGTTACGTCATCTCAAACTTTTACCCATAACCTCGGTGAAAGGCTTAAGCGGAGATCTGAGTATCAGTGCTGACGGGGAAATACACCGCGTTTTACCTTGGGCTAAAGTGGCACAAGATAGAGTAACTCCCATTGTCATGGACTAACCCTTGGCGATCCTTGAAAAAGGGTGAGCAAGGCGAAGCACAAGCATTAGCTTATCTTCAACAACAAGGCTTACAGTTAATTAGCCAGAATTATCGATGTCGAAGTGGTGAAATTGATATCATTATGCAAGATGGCCAAGAACTGGTATTTATCGAAGTCAAATACCGTACTAGTCAGCAATATGGCAGTGCAGTAGAGTTTTTTCACCCGCATAAACGACGTAAGTTCGAGTCCGCAATCCAGCACTATATGCTAGAGCATCAGCTTAATCCTTCGTTAATCGCCCACAGAATTGATATAGTCGGCATAGATGTATTAAGTAACAACAATGATAAAATCAGCTGGTTAAAGTATGTATAGCAACAACTACCCAGTATTGGAGCATGAATGTTAGAGAGTGTTAAAGCTAATTTTACTGAGAGCATTCAGACCATGATTGCCTCTCTTGAAGAATTACCCGAGCCCATTGCCCTCGCCACACAAATGATGGTTAATGCGCTCATTAATGGAAATAAAATACTGTCTTGTGGCAACGGAGGCTCGGCGGCGCATGCACAAAGTTTTTCATCGCAAATGCTTAACCGTTACGAACGAGAAAGACCTAGTTTGCCAGCCATAGCATTAAACACGGATGCATCAACTCTTACCTCAATTGCCAACGATTTTAGTTATGATGAAGTGTTTTCAAAGCAGGTTCGCGCACTCGGACAAACAGGCGATATATTACTGGCCATTTCTCCTAATGGAGCCTCACGTAGCGTGATAAATGCGATGGAAGCTGCCTTGAGTAGAGATATGACTATTGTCGCCCTCACCGGCCAAGACGGTGGCGAGATGGCCGGTTTACTTGGCCCAAATGATGTAGAAATACGTGTGCCATCAAGCCGAGCTGTGCGCATCCATGAAGTCCATCTGTTAGTGATCCATAATCTTTGCGAGGGAATAGATGATTGCTTATTCCCCGAAACTTCACAGGAGTAATTACGTGCTTAATTATCAACCCAGATTACTCGTAGGCGCACTATTAGCCCTAACCCTATTACAAGGTTGCGCTGCATTAGTAGTAGGTGCAGGGGTAGGCGCAGCATCCGCCGCCCATGATCGCCGCTCCTTGGGCACTCAACTAGATGATAAGACCGTCTCTAGCCGTATATCCATCGCCTTATCTGATAACCCGGCTATTGATAAACAGGCCAATATTCACGTACACGTTTTTAATGGTTCGGTATTATTGGTAGGCCAAGCGCCAAACGAAGCTTTGATCCGCCAAGCACAGGAAGCGGCAACATCAGTCAAAAACATTGAAAAATTACATAATCAAGTACGTTTGGGACCACCCGTCTCTGCTACCACCACGACCCATGATGTTTGGCTAGCCTCCAAAATTAAGGCAAATCTAATTTCAGATAGACGTATTGATGGTTTTCATATTCACGTGGCCGTAGAAAACTCAGAGGTATTTTTAATGGGCTTAGTCAGTACGAAAGAAGCCGAAGTCGCTGCAACAGTTGCACGTAACATTGACGGTGTTAAGCAAGTCATTAAAGCATTCGAATACTTATAGATTTAACTTTAGAAAAGAGCCGCCTGATCTCTCGGGCGGTCTACAGAAATGTGTTATGGCATTTATCGCCATACGTCACTCCCAAACGATAATTTCCGCCCAGAGTCCCTTTCACTTAGCAAAGATGGTAAACATCGAACCGCTCATGTCATTGCGCTTGAATAAATTTCAAACATAAAAAAAGGTGCTCGAAAGCACCTTTTATAAATTCTAAAATACGTTACTTAACGATAGTTAGATTTGGCTTACCTTTTTTACTTGGCGCTGAAGTACTGTCAGATTTACCGGATGATTGCACTGGTGATGGCGTTAGATCGCTACCATCGCCTTCAAAATCATCTTCGGCCGTGAACACAGTTCCTGCACCATTTTCTTTAGCATAAATGGCTAACACCGCTTTGCAAGGCACCACTATATTGCGTGGCACACCACCAAAGCGAGCATCAAAGGTGATTTCACTATTGCCGAGTAATAACTTGCCACAAGAAGCAGGAGAAACATTCAGAACTATCTGACCATCACGTACATGCTCTTGCGGTACCAAGGCACCAGACACATGTGCATCAACCACTATATAAGGCGTTAGATTGTTATCTACAATCCATTCATAGAATGCACGGAGTAAATACGGTTGATTGGATGTCATATCGTCATTTCCCACTATAGAGGGTTATGAATTTCACGTTCTTGGTCGGTCAATGACGCTTTGAACGAACTTCTTTCAAAAATGCGATTCATATAACCTCGCACGTCTTTAGCGCCACTACCGGAAAGCTCAATACCCAATGATGGTAAACGCCACAATAACGGGGCAAGATAACAGTCAACCAAGCTAAACTCTTCGCTCATAAAAAACGGAGTTTCAGCAAACAAAGGTGCCAAGCTCAATAAGGCTTCACGCAACTCATTACGTGCTGTGGCTACATCGCCTTTACCCGCTAGTACTTGCTCAGCAAGCTTATACCAATCATTTTGAATGCGGTGCATAGTCAAACGACTCTGACCACGAGACACAGGATAAACCGGCATCAATGGAGGATGAGGAAAACGTTCGTCCAAGTATTCCATGATGATATGTGAGTTATAAAGTACTAACTCTCTGTCGACCAAGGTTGGGACCGTGCCATAAGGATTCAAATCGATTAAATCTTCTGACAGGTTGTTTTTCTCGATATAGCTGATTTCTACTCCAACACCTTTTTCAGCAAGTACTATGCGCACCTGATGACTATAAATATCGATGGTGTCTGAGAACAACGTCATAATAGAACGTTTATTGGTGGCTACAGCCATTAAGCTTCCTCCTAAATTCAAATTTCCAACCGCGACTAAGCTAGCCAAAGATTCAATTATCACTGTCTTTGTTACCTACGAAGAAGAACATTGACAGTAAAACGGTAGATTAATCTACCAGTGATGAGAAAGGGGCGCTGGGCCCCTTAAAATTTTGCGGATTATACATTAACTTTTGTTGAATTAATGCACATCTCTCCAATATTCTTTCTTGAGCAAATAAATAAGCACAAAGAAGACTAACAAGAACACTATGACCCAACGACCAATACTTTCAGACTCTAAGCGTGAAGGCTCGCCGGTATAAACTAAATAGTTCACTAAATCCAATACCGCAGTATCGTATTCTTCTGGGCTAAGCACACCTGAGCCATCTGACTTGATACCGACATAGCGCTCAACCATTTCACCATCAACCATATGGGCTTCGGTCGTTTTGCTCGGCACACCTTGTAACTCTTGAAGCACATGAGGCATCCCGACTTCAGGGAAAACTAAGTTGTTCACACCAAATGGGCGAGATTCATCAACGTAAAAAGTACGTAAATAGGTATATAGCCAATCAGCACCACGAACCCGGGCAACCAAGGTTAGATCCGGTGGCGGTGCACCAAACCATTTAGCCGCTGAATCTGCTGGCATACCATTTTTAATAAACTCACCTGGTTTTTCGCCGGTGAACTGTAGGTTCGCTTGACCCAACTCCACAGGTACATCCAAATCTTCGAATGCCCGCTGATAACGTTGGTACTGCATTTGGTGACAGCCTAAACAATAATTTTGAAATAACATGGCGCCACTTTGCAATGAGGCCTTATCAGTTAAATCATAATTAGCTGTGTCTAAGTGCGCACCACCACCGGCAGCAAATACTGCATTAGGTAGTAAAAAGGCTAAAACGAGTATTAACTTCTTCATCCTGTAATCCTCGCTGGAACTGGCTTAGTCTTTTCATTCTTACTGTATATCCACAATAAGAAAAAGAAGCCGAAATACATTATGGTTAAAATTTGTGAAGCGATGATTTTCCACGCTTCTTGTGGAGTACCGCCTAAATAACCTAGGAAGATAAATACACCAGCAAAAATAATGAGATTCCAAGTGTGCAAACCACAACGATAACGCCATGATTTTACTCGTCCTCTGTCGATCCAAGGCAGAAGTGCAAGGGCAACAATTGCAGCGAACATACAAATAACACCGCCCAATTTGTGTGGTACTGCTTTCAAAATTGCGTAGAAAGGCGTGAAGTACCAAACAGGGAAGATATGTTCAGGTGTTTTAAGACCATTAGCAATTTCAAAGTTAGGATGCTCTAGGAAGTACCCACCCATGCCGGGGTTAAAGAACATTACATAACAAAATGCGATCAAGAAGAGGCTAAAGGCAACCAAATCTTTCAGTACTATGTGCGGGAAGAACGGCACGATGTCATCGATGATGTCGTACTTACTCGTATAATATTCGTGTATTTTAAACTTGGTTTTTTCGTCTTCGCTCAATGAGCCTTTCTTACGCTTAACGTCAGTACCGTCTGGGTTATTCGAACCCACTTCGTGAAGTGCAACGATATGTAGGAACACAAGAATAACGATAACAAGTGGTAAAGCGATAACATGTAACGCAAAGAATCGATTCAACGTTGCCCCAGATATGACGTAGTCACCCTGGATCCATACCACTAAATCAGGACCAATAACGGGAATTGCGCTAAATAGGGAAACAATAACCTGCGCTCCCCAGTAGGACATTTGTCCCCAAGGTAAAACGTAACCCATAAAGGCTTCGGCCATCAGAGCCAAATAGATGAACATACCGAATAACCACAATAATTCACGTGGTTTCTGATACGAGCCGTAAATCATTCCGCGGAACATATGTAAGTAGACAACAATAAAGAACGCTGATGCGCCAGTACTGTGCATGTAACGTAATATCCAGCCATATTCAACATCACGCATAATGAACTCAACCGATGCAAACGCACGTTCAGCTGATGGTTCAAAGCTCATAGTCAACCAGATACCAGTGACAATTTGGTTAACTAAAACGATGGTGGCTAAAAAACCAAACACATACCAGAAGTTCATGTTTCGGGGAGCAGGGTATTGAACAGCATGCATGTTAGCAACACGCATGATAGGCAAGCGATATTCAATCCATTCCATTAAGTTTTTGAACATATTATGCCGCTCCTTCTTCGGAACCAATTAATATGGTGTTGTCGTCCACATACATGTACGGCGGAACAACCAAGTTAAGAGGTGCAGGTACGTTATTGAATACACGACCAGCCATATCAAACTTAGAACCGTGGCAAGGACAATGGAAACCTTCAGGTACACCTTCAACATATTCTTCGAATGCGCCATCTTTAAGATGTTGTGGAGAGCAACCTAGGTGAGTACATATACCGACGAGTACCAAATATTCTTCTTTGAGTGAGCGATAAGGATTGCGCGCAAATTCAGGTTGTTGGTCTTCTTCAGAGTTAGGATCTTTTAATAAATCATCTATTTTTGATAATGATTCAATTAACTCAGGCGTCCGTCGGGCAATCCAGACAGGTTTGCTACGCCAAACAACGCGAATAAGTTGTCCAGGTTCAATCTTACTAATATCTGCTTCTACGTCAGCACCTGCGGCTCTCGCTTTCACACTTGGGTTCCATGAACCTATGAAAGGAATAGCGACACCTACTACACCGACACCACCTACTACAGACGTTGCGACAGTCAAAAATCGACGCCGATTATTATCTTGCGGTTGGCTTTCGGCAACAGACGAATCATTCGCATCTAATGATACATTGCTCATCCAATAATCTCCGAGGGTTGAATTTGCTCATACTTCTTTACAAAAAGGCATATTTAATTTACGCACTAGAAGAAGTTATAGTTTTGTCATTAACCGAAAATGATAAAAGAAAACCCACAATAAATACAAGGAATTCGTTAATAAAACGAAGAAATACTGAGACTTAAGGGGGAAATTTAGACAAGACGGCATATTGAGCAAATAACAGCCAAAAAAAACCCGGCAAATAGCCGGGTTTCGAATTCGTAATAAACGATTAACGTTTTGAGAATTGTGGACGCTTACGCGCTTTATGTAGACCCACTTTCTTACGCTCAACTTTACGTGCATCACGGGTTACAAAACCAGCTTTACGTAGAGCAGGACGAAGTGTCTCATCAAATTCCATCAATGCACGAGTAATACCGTGACGGATTGCGCCAGCTTGGCCGCTAATTCCGCCGCCAGCAACTGTGACGTATAGATCGAATTTTTCAGTCATCTCAACCAATTCAAGTGGTTGACGAACAATCATTCGTGCTGTTTCACGGCCAAAGAATTCATCTAGAGGACGTTTGTTAACAACGATGTTACCGCTACCAGCGCGAAGAAAAACACGAGCGGTAGAGCTTTTGCGGCGACCAGTGCCGTAGTATTGAGTATCTGCCATTTTCTATGTTCCTTAAATGTCTAAGACTTGGGGCTGTTGAGCAGCGTGCTTGTGCTCAGGACCGGCGAAGACCTTCATTTTGCGGAACATATCGCGCCCAAGAGGACCTTTTGGCAACATACCTTTAACCGCTTTTTCAATGATCATCTCTGGTTTGAAGGCTTGTAACTTCTCGAAGTTAGTCTCTTTAAGACCGCCTGGGTAACCTGAGTGAGAGTAGTACATTTTACCTTTGGCTTTGTTGCCGGTAACTTTTACTTTCTCTGCGTTGATCACAACAATGTAATCCCCTGTGTCCACGTGAGGTGTGTACTCAGGCTTATGCTTTCCGCGTAAACGGCTAGCAATTTCAGTCGCTAAACGACCAAGTGTTTTGTCTGCGGCGTCTACCACATACCATTCACGTTTTACCGTTTCTGGCTTTGCAACAAAAGTTTTCATCTAATATTACCCAAAAAATATGTGTCTAAAATGTTACGTTGTTTCTGTTATTTCAAACCTAAGTTTGCAACCGCAGAAACTGCTTAAAATCAATACACTGACCCCTTCGAGTCGTATGATTCTTCCACTTTCCCAAAGTGGGTGTAACTGGGCAGGGCGCGAATTATACAGATGTTTCTATTAAACGCGAGTAGAAATTGTGCGATCCGTTAGTAATTATTTAAGATAAATAACCACAGACAAGCAATAATAGGTGGTGTTGAGGGAGATTGAATGAAAATAATTCTCCCTCTCGTACAATCGGACAACGGATCAGAGCCCGCTTACCCATAGGCTTTAAAAAGAGGTGCCTCGCTATATACCTCATTAAAGATATCGAAGAAGGTAGGACTGACACTTAAATTCATAGCGATACCCAAGCCTCGGGCTAAATCACTGGCTGACACAATCCCCCGAATTTGGTGCTCTTGACTGTCAACCACTAAGCAATGTTGCAACCCATTGGCTTTAAGCATTTCAACCACGTCGCCAATACTTGAACGCTTCAGCTCTCTGAATAAGATCACTTTTAGGTCTTCTTTAGTGCGCATAAAATGACGTACACATAAGTCTGCCCGCTCAATTCCAGACGCTATACGTTTGATTTTCTCTTGGTCATTTAAGTCATCTAAACTGATAACGCCAAGAAATTTGTGCGCACTATCAAGGACGATTTTAAGGCGCACCTTTTCTTCGATCATTCGTTGCTCTACTTCCGTAATCGGTGTATCAGCTTGAATAACAATGGGTTTAGATTTTTTGAAATCGGTGAATACAGACATCGCTGGCGAATCTAAGGTAATACCTTGATAGGTTTCTGGCCAAGCTAGCTCATCTAATTGATTTAGTTCGTAAAGGGCGATATTTTTCATGATTTTCTTCCCAAAACCTCGCGCAAGGTGTAGCCAAGGCAAAGATCTCTATTTAATTAATTTAATTTGTGCACCATTGCTTTAGCACAATGTGTGAACTGTTTGATTGTTAAATTAATTAATGGAAGGCGGAGCGCGAATGCTACTTAAATCATAGGTTTGGCGGAAAAAGGAGGGGACACCACTGATGTAGTGCGTTTGATAAAACGCAACTGCTAAGGTTGGAAATATAAAGCCAACATAGGAGTGCTCATCACGATCTTCGGCTTGTTCAGTTATCTGTAACGACTGCGAATCAAACGCATCGGACAACAGCGCACTGCGTTCGATATTGACATTGCCATTAGTCGTCGCTCGTCCCTCAAAACTGAGTAACGAGAACAATAACGGTAATAGCAGTACAAGTAGTTTATTCATAACTTAATGCGAAATAAGAAACGCAATACCTCTTTCAAGCGCAAATCTAAAAATCTATACCTTGAATTTACACGTCAGCAACAAAAAATGAAATCAAAGTTTGTAACAAGCAACGTCAAACAAAAAGCCGTCATAAGTTAGGGCCTTGAATTAGGCAAAAAGTTCTATTGTTTTTTGGCTTGCTGCCAAAACGCTTCGAGTTCGCTTAACGAGCAATCCTTTACACTTTGCCCTTGGGCGCGAACAAGAGACTCCACTAGCCTAAAACGCTGTTCGAATTTAGTCGACGCTTTTCGCAACGCACTCTGGGCATCGACCTTGACGTGGCGGGCTAAATTTACCACTGAAAATAATACGTCACCGATTTCATCTTCAATAGCAGCTTGACTCGGATCCGGCGCATTCACCTCCGCCATGACCTCTTCAATTTCTTCTTGTAGCTTATCTAGTACAGGAGAAAGTGCATCCCAATCAAACCCCGCCTTGGCACATTTTTGCTGTAATTTTTGTGCTCTAAGCAGCGGCGACATACCGAGGGGAACATTGGCTAAAATGCTGTCGTCTCGGTTGATACCTGCGCTAAGCCGTTCTTGCGCTTTAATCTGTTCCCACTGCCCTTTCTGGGGGAGAATAGTTTTGCCATTTTTGTCTGGGAATATGTGCGGATGACGGCGGCGTAATTTAGCTGACATACTGTTAGCTACGTCGGCGAATGCAAACCCGCTCTGCTCCTGTGCTATCTGAGCATAAAACACCACTTGAAAGAGTAAATCACCTAATTCATCACGGATTTCATCCATATTACCTTTATCAATGGCATCAGCCACCTCATAGGCTTCCTCAATCGTATAGGGCGAAATACTGGCAAACGTCTGCTGCTTATCCCATTCACATCCTGCTACAGGATCTCGCAGTTGGCGCATAATGCTGAGTAATTCATTTAGCGCACCTGCATTTTCACTATCTTGTGTCACGCTCTCAGGACGATGACCTTGTGACAATAACTTAGACATAATTAATTATCCGTGCGTTGTATCATGGCAACGCCTTTTATTCCTTCGATACGGCTCATCACCCGGGATAGTCCTGATAAATCTTTCAGCTCAAGGCGCAGCGATATGCGCGCTAAACCTGACTTAACATCACTGGCACTATTAACCCCCAACAAACCAACCTTTTCGTTCGCTAAAACAGTGGTGATGTCTCGTAGCAAGCCATCCCTGTCACTGCAAAAAACCTGCACATAAGTTTGAAATGATGCACTAATATTACTCGCCCAATCTACGTCAATTTCACGCTCAGGGTGTAACTCTAATAAATGACTTAGTTGGTCACAGTCCTCTCGATGCACACTCACGCCGCGTCCTTGGGTGATGTATCCTTGAATGGATTCACCAGGAAGAGGCTGGCAACAACCCGCAATCAGCGTCATCAGATTTCCCACGCCTTCAACCACAACCGTGTCTTTTTTGAATTTGTTCGACTGCGGTTTTTTCGGCTTTATTCTTGGATCTATTTCAGCTGGCGGCGCATGCAGCTGTTGCAAGTAGTTAACGACCTGCATAAGACGAATATCACCGGCACCGATAGCTGCGTACAGATCATCTGCCGTATTCATGTTATAGCGTGAGCAAGCTTCAGATATATCTCTGCTTTCGATACCCGCTTTTTGCAACTCTCGTTCAAAAATCTCCTTACCTGCGGCGAGGTTTTTATCTCTGTCTTGTTTCTTAAAGTAGGTGTGTATTTTCGCTCGCGCCCGTGACGAGTGAACATAGCCCAATCCGGGATGCATCCAGTCACGACTTGGGTTAAGTTGCTTGCCGGTTAAAATATCAATCTGGTCACCGGTACGCAGTTCATAAGTGAACGGCACGATACGTCCACCGACTTTCGCTCCGATACAACGATGCCCCACATTACTGTGAATGTAATAGGCAAAATCCAGAGGAGTAGAGCCCAACGGTAGGTCAACTACATCGCCTTTTGGGGTAAATACATAAACACGATCATCAAATACTTGACTACGTAGCTCTTCGACTAAGTCACCTGACTCCGCCACTTCTTCTTGCCACAAAAGGATTTTTCGTAGCCAATTAATACGTTCTTCATAACCAGAGCGACTGCTACTGGTACCCTCTTTGTAGCGCCAATGGGCAGCTACACCCAGTTCCGCATCTTGATGCATCTGCGCGGTACGAATTTGGATTTCAATGGTTTTATCTTCTTTGCCTAATGTCACCGTATGGATCGATTGATAGCCATTCGGTTTTGGCGTGGCAATGTAATCATCGAATTCCCGGGGAATATGTTGCCAGTTAGAATGCACAACCCCTAGTGCGCCGTAGCAATCCTGTAAACGGTCAGCAATGATACGCACCGCTCGAATATCAAATAGTTGCTCAAAACTAAGGTGTTTCTTTTGCATCTTTTTCCAGATGCTATAGATATGCTTGGGTCGCCCATAGACCTTAGCCTTGATGTTTTGTTCATCTAATGCGGCTTGCAGTTCTTCAACAAAATCAGCGATATACTGCTGACGGTCAGTGCGTCGTTCATCCAGCAAGTTCGCAATTTGCATATATGTTTCGGGGCGTAAATAACGAAACGAGAGATCTTCTAATTCCCATTTTAACTGGCCAATACCTAGACGGTTGGCCAAAGGTGCATAAATGTTCGCACACTCCCGTGCGACTAAAACCCGGGTCTCTTCGTCTTGATTTTTAACCTGTTGCAAGGCACAAATACGTTCAGCCAATTTAATGACCACAGCGCGCACATCTTCCACCATTGCAAGTAACATACGTCGTACATTATCTATCTGTTCTTCGTCGTTTTTACGTGTGCTATTTGCTCTAGTATGCAATGACTTAATGGCATCCATGCGCCTAACGCCAGTAATAAGCTTTTGAATGCCCGCGCCAAACTGCGCTTCGATTTGTTCTTCGGTTAATTCGTGAGTTTGACAATAGGGATACACAAACGAAGCTTGAAGGGTTTCGTCGTCCATGTGTAATTCGTGCAGGATCTCCACCATCTCCTGACCAACCAAGAGTATTTCGGGGGTATCAGACACCACTCGCAGCTTGTGTTTACATTCATCTGAGAGCGATAAAGAGTCTAGCCACTCATCGAAAGGAGGCCGTTTGGATTCATGAACTTTGCGGATAGCAACCATAACGTATCCCTGTACTAAATAGCGTTAACACCCACGCGCTTGCCCAGGCAGAAAAATGGTAAATATATACAGTAAATGCGCCAACTTTTCCGAAAAGACCAAGTCTTTTGGTATTGATAACTAACGAGTTACATTCGCTGGAATAGTGGTCAAACGCAGTCTAAATTTACCGATAATAAGTGATTATACTAACAAAAATATCCCCCCATAGATGTAAATACTGCATTTTTGGTGCGCCTAACCATTGCAGCGCACCAAAAGCTCGCAATATATTTTAAGGGGACTCTAAAATTACGGTCGCAATCGCGTAATGTTGCTCGTCAGAAATAGAGATATGGCTCGAGGTTATATTGCGCTGTTCGCATAACTGAGAAAATTTAGCGTAAAAACGTAAAAATGGCTGCCCAGAAGGTAAATTATGCACTTCGACATCTTGAAAGCTAATGCCATTTCCAATGCCAATACCCAGCGCTTTCACCGCTGCCTCCTTGGCTGCAAAACGCTTGGCCAAATACCGTGCAGGAAACGTATGCTCATCAAAAATAGCCAGTTCAGTAGCGGTTAACACCCGCTGTGCCAATCGATTAGAACGTGCTAATTGCTTCTCGATGCGCGCAATTTCAACTATGTCTGTGCCTAACCCCATCACTGCCATGACGACTCTCCCGTTTATTGTCCTAAACGTGCATCCAACATTAGGCGACGCATATCAATCACTGCTTTTTCCAAGCCATCAAACGCAGCGCGAGCGATAATGGCATGGCCAATGTTTAACTCAATAATCTGTGCGATGGCCGCGATCGGTTTGACATTATGATAATGTAGTCCATGCCCAGCATTTACCTTCAAGCCCTTTGAATCAGCATACTCAATACCGACCTTTAGTTTATCCAACTCTTCTTCTTGCTCCGCTTCGGTTTTCGCCTCAGCGTATTGTCCAGTATGAATTTCAATGTACGGTGCCTTACAAGCTACTGCAGCATCAATTTGCGCTATATCGGCATCGATAAATAACGAAACTTGAATACCCGCTGCCGCAAGACGTTCACATGCATCAGCAATTTTGTGTCTGTTGCTTACAACATCCAGGCCGCCTTCAGTGGTTAGCTCTTCACGCTTTTCAGGGACTAAACAACAAAATTCGGGCTGAGTTTGCAGTGCAATCTCAAGCATTTCCTCGGTAACGGCCATTTCCAAATTAAGCCGTGTGTTGATGGTCTGGCGTAATAACGCCACATCACGATCGTTTATGTGTCGTCTATCTTCGCGTAAATGCACTGTGATACCGTCGGCACCGGCTCGTTCGGCGATATCAGCAGCATGAACCGGATCAGGATAACGAGTACCTCGGGCGTTGCGTAACGTAGCAATATGGTCGATGTTGACCCCCAACAGAATATCTTTCAATGTCCTCTCCCTTTAGATCCAAAATGGGTTTGTTTAAATAATTCTCTACTCATCAAAGGTTTACTACCGAGTAATTCGGCTAGTGCAGCTCTGGTGATCATTTTAGCCACCAATAAACTGTCTTTATCCCAATGTTCACTCGCCACCTTTAATAAGCTTTGCCCTAAGTAACTACCAGGTTGGCGGATAGCACCAAGGTATACACAACCTTGCTCCGGAACGATACGATAATACCCTTCTCGTACTAGCGTCTCTCCCGTATCTGCGTCATGAGCTAAATCAATGGCATAACCCAGCGCGTCGAGCAGCCCTAATTCAAATGTACGTAAAATGGGCTCGAATTGCGTTTCAACTACCAGGGCGTGCAAACTTTGTTGATACAAAACAAATATTTCAGGATGGGGTATATCATCCGCTAACACTCGGTTTAACACTTCGTTTAAATACAGCGCGCAGTACAACGCTTGGCCAGTCAATCGCAACATACCGCCTGTTGATTCTACTTGCTGTAGGTTTTTCAATTCGTAGCGTCCAGACACCCCGATCAACAATGGCTGAAAAGGCTGCAATAAGCTTTTTTTATCGCTCTTGCTGCCACGAACCCCTTTAACAATTGCCGACACTTTACCGTTTTCCACCGTAAAAAAATTCAGTAGAAAACTGGTTTCACGATAAGCACGTCTGTGCAATAAAAAGCCATTTAATTGTTCTGCTACCACGGTATGCTCGTTAAATGCAGGGGGGAAACGAAGAAGCCTTTAAGAAACTTTAATTCTAACCACTTTCATGGCTTCAAACGGGAATCCCGCCACTTCTTCGGTAATGGGGTAGTAGGTCAGATTGACCCGGGCACCTTCAAGGTTTTTATACTGCTTTTTGCGACGAAAGCGAAACGGCACGTCATAGCCTTTTATCACCAGCGTGTTTACAAACCATTGATCTTCTTTTCGTTGAACATGTGACTCTACGTCCATATCTTCAGAATGAGTCAATTCTTCATGTTTACTAAGCAACTTATCGATTTCCGATTTTTTTGCCATCATTGCGCCCTATTTACCTGAGAATAAACATAATAGCACCACAACGTACACAAAACGATATCCAGCCTGCTTGACGTTGCTATGCCCTGTTATGAATGTATTTAGAGAGGATTTAACCCTTCTATCAAAAACTGTAAACTTGTGCGTCCTCGAAACTCATTGATGTCGAGTTTGTAGGCTAATTCTACCCGTTTGCACTGTTCGTTCGGCCAGATGTTTGTATCGACATTAAACGCAATCCCATCGATGAGCTTACCCGAGGGTAGTCTAAGCATTATTTTAAGGTGTTTTTGTCCCACTATGCGTTGTTCCATCAGCTCGAACTCACCATCGAACAAGGGCTCAGGGAAACCTTGCCCCCATGGCCCCGCGTCTTTCAGCAATTGACTGAATTCGAGCGTCAGTGAAGCAAGGGGAATTTCACCGTCAGAGATTAACTCCCCTGCTAAGGGTTTACCTGCCAAATGCTCTTTTGCGAGCTGGGTAAAACGTTGAGTAAACTCAGGAAGTTTCACTAACTCAAGACTCAGGCCAGCAGCCATAGCATGCCCGCCAAATTTAATAATTATGCCTGGATATCGTGTGCTGAGTTCTTCTAACAGATCACGAATATGTACCCCAGGAATCGAGCGTGCAGAACCTTTGAGTACGGCATCATCTTGATGGGCAAAGGCGATCGTCGGTCTAAAATATTTTTCTTTAATGCGACCCGCTAGGATCCCAATGACGCCTTGATGAAAGTCTGCTTGATACAACACTAACCCATGGGGCATATCATCTTCACACAACTGCAAATTTTCTAAGGTCTTTACCGCTTCTTGCTGCATTGACTGTTCGATTTCACGGCGCTCACGATTCAAGCTGTCAAGTTCAACGGCAATTTGTTTCGCTTTGTAATCCGAGTCAGTCAGTAAACACTCAATGCCCATGGACATATCATCCAAGCGACCTGCGGCATTTAATCTAGGTCCAATGACAAACCCTAGATCAGAGGCGACCATTTTGCGTTTATCGCGACCGGCAACATCCACCAAGGCTTGAATACCCGGGCGACATTTATCACTGCGAATACGCAGCAGCCCCTGATGAACCAAAATACGGTTATTTTCGTCCAAAGGCACCACGTCTGCCACCGTCCCGAGTGCCACGATATCCAGTAAATCAGCTAAATTCGGTACCGGGATACTCTTTTCATTAAACCAATCGATTTGGCGAAGATGTGCTCTAAGTGCCAGCATCAAATAAAAGGCAACCCCCACCCCAGCCAAGTTTTTCGACATAAAGGCACAATGAGGCTGATTGGGGTTAACGATGGCATCAGCAATAGGTAAGCTAGTTGCGGCTAAGTGGTGATCGGTAATAACCACTGTGATCCCTAGTTCTTTGGCTCGCTGTACGCCGGCGAAACAAGCGATGCCATTATCCACTGTCATGATCACTTGTGCACCGCGATCATGGGCCACATCAACAATTTGCGGACTTAAGCCGTAGCCAAAGTCAAAACGATTGGGCACCAAGTAATCATGGTTTTTACTGCCCATCATACCCAAAGCCAACATGCTTAATGCCGTGCTGGTTGCGCCATCGGCATCAAAATCGCCAACAATAATAATTCGCCGACCTTGAGCTAATGCATCAGCCAAAATCGACACCGCCTTATCAATCCCTGACATGTCTTTGTAATGCAAAAGCGCTTTAGCACTGCGCTCTAATTGTTGCTCAGTGGTAATACCTCGAGCAGCGTAAATTTGCCTTAAAGTTGGGTCAATTGACCCAGGAAGATGATCATCAGAAACGGGGGAACGACGGCGTATTTGCACAGATATACTCTAGGTTAAAGACAGTAAAAATAACGATATGGGAAATACAGGAGTCTAGACTCCTGCATTAACTATTATGATGCGTCTTGAATGGCTTGAAGTAATTGAAGAGGGGGTTGATAACCCGGCACAACACTGCCATTGGGTAAAATAATATTTGGAGTGCCATTGACCCCAACACTCTGGCCAAAATTATATTGCTCTGCAACCTGATTTGAACAACTCAGCTTCGCCACGTTTTCACCACCTTTTGCTTCGTCTAAGGCTTTTTGTGGATTATCCGCGCACCAAACCGACACCATATCTTGATAGGGTTTACTATTTAGTCCAGCCCGGGGAAAGGCCAAATAGCGCACCGTAATCCCCAGATCATTATATTCATCCATTTGATTGTGCAGTTTACGGCAATATCCGCAGGTAATATCGGTGAAAATATTAACCACGTATTTTTCTTTATCTGCTTTATATTCGATAGCCGAGTCTTTAAATTTGTCTACTCCGTCTAAACGCATTTGAGTGAGCGCATTTTCGGTTTCATTCCGCATGCCTTCGTCTAGATTAAAGATCCGTGCCTGAAGTAAATATTTACCGTCTTCACTGGTGTAAAACAACCCTTTATCAGTTTGCACTTGTAACAGCCCAGGTACCGGCGAGTCACCTATCGCAGAAACCTGCATACCAAGAGAAACCTGGATTTTCTGTTTTACACTATCAAGATTTTGACTGCTTTTCAGCGCATCCGCAGCAAGTGCGCCAGAGCTAACAGAGATAAAGGCAAAAATAGCCAAAAATAACGTACGATATTTCATATAAATTCCACTTTGAACTGATGAAGATTAGACCCTAAAGGTACAAAATAATTTCATTCTATATAGACAAGCATGTTAACCGCTTATCTTAGTGATACCAAGCAGGTGAAACAAATACTCACACTATTAACCCCCCTCGCCCAACATTAATGACACTAACCCTGAGGTATCCCCACGAATAATATATAAAAATCAGAAAGATAGTTGAAAACTTAGGGAACATTCATGGCATTTGATGATCCGATCATTCGCCAAAACTCACAAAGCACTAATACCATGAATGTAAACACTTCTTGAACAATACCCATTCTCTTGTTACCCCTTACATGCTTTTATGCCTACCCCTTTTATTTAAAAAAGCAGACAGCCTGATACTGTCTGCTTTTTGCACTAAATACCCATTAGTTGAAAGACAATACCGTTCCGTCGTCGAAGGTCACTAAGATAGTATAGTCCGCCTGACTATTGTCTTGGTGCTTCTCGGTAAATTCAATTTCAAGGTTTTTGTCATCACCTGCTTCTAACCTACGCTTAGAGTCATCACTTTCGAAAGCCTTATCAGCAGGAACGCTGGTTGACTGACCACCGTCAAATACATCCTTGGCAAAATCACCGTCGAGTTTGAACTTCTTCACTTGCTCATGCTCGGCAGGCCAGGTAAGCACTACTTCAGTAATATAGACGTCCAGCTCTCCAGTGTTGCTAAGCCTCCATTTGATCTTGTCATCTTGTATTTTTAATGACGGGGCACCGCTAACCTTAACGCCCGACGCGCTGCCGGCTTCTGGCTGCACGACCCCAGTGTTGTCCAGACCACAACTAAAAGCGCCTGATTGCCCAGTCATGCCATCTAACAACCACTGATTATTAAAGCCAGCGTCGTTGTTTTTACCGTCCCCCTGATGCGTGCCGCAGTCATCGGAGCCATTCATGTCTACATCTGAACAAGACACATGGAACTTAGACGTTGCACTAAACGTCGCTCCCTGGATGTAGACTTCAACGTCGTTGCCAGTGCCTGCCTCCTGGAAGGTTATTTGGTTTCCTGGGCTGACATTGTTAAACACCTCACCGGACTCAGTAATGATATCCACCGTTTCGCTGCCATTCCATACCATGCTTAGTGCGGTAATGTCCTTGATGTCACTGCAGCTCACAGGCGTCATAACTTGTACTACCTCCACAGTTAGTTCATCACTGGCAGGACACTCGACGCCGTTAGCCAGTGAACCTGTAACCGTAACCAAATTAGTAGTGGTCGTTGAGACACTGCCAAGCTGAGTGAATTGACGAGTCTGGCCCATATCAAAGGTAAGCATGTCGGCGATAACACCCAATTTATTGTCCACGATACTGACATTGTTCAACGGGTCGCCATTGTTGGTCACGGTGTAACCATAGAGCACATCGGTGCCCACGGTAACATCATTAAAACCAACCAGCTCCAGACTGCCGAATTTATCACCTATTTCCAAAGGCTGGGAGCAGGAGGTATGAAAACCGTTCGACTCGGTGCCGCCGGCATTACTAATGTCAATACGGGAGTTGGAGTCAAACTTGTCGGCTGTAATAGTAAATTCCTCACCCGGCGCAACCATTGCAGTACTGATTGCATAGGTTTTGCTAAGGTCATTATTACCGGCAACGACACTTACCCCAAGCATACCGTTTATATCGCCGCTACATTCAGTCTTATCACCATCCTGACCATTGCTGCTGTCACTACATCCACCTCCGGTATATGTAAAGGTTAAACTGGTGGGCTTACCCAGTAAATCGCAGCTAGCCAGTTCCGGCGTAAAGCTACAACTCTGCTGAACCGGGAAATCACCAGCCGAGTCGGAGCTACATTCCAGTACCGTATTTTCAGCATCAACAAAACCTTCGAGTTTCCACTCATTGATAAAGCCACTGGTACTCTTCGCATTACCCGCCAGTTTGCCGCAGTCGTCAGGACTGTTAAAGTCTTCATCAGAGCAGGACATGTGGAACTTAGACTGTCCGCTCACGGCACCGGTGATATTAATAAACACATCGTTGCTAGAGAACGGGCCGAAAAAGGTCACATGCTGACCGGTAGTGACGTCGCCGTTTGGCGCATTATTTGGCAGACCGCTGATATTGATATCACCTCCTGTCCAGGTCACCGTAAACTCTTGCAATTTACCTCTACATTTGTCAAAAGTTGCCGGCGGCGGTGTTTCGATTTTACAGGTTTTATCAACCACCAAGTCACAGTTTGGTGGCGGTGGTGGAATAATCCCACAGTCCCGGCTCAGGTTAACTTCCCGCGATGAAAGGCTGGTACAGGCTGAAAATCCGCCTACACCGCAATCACTGTCGATGGCATCATCTCCTGCGTCCAGCGAAGTAAATGTGCGATCAAAAGGCTTGCTAAATTGCACAAAATAATCCCCCGGCGGCAAATCATACACCCCAGGTTCGGCACCAAACATATAACGACCATCAAGGTTATCGGTGATCCGGCTTTGACCAGTGTCAACATCATCTGCTGTGCCGGCTATGCCATCCGGGCCACATTCAAACAAGCTGACTTCCAGTCCTGGCACACCACTTTCGGTGCCATCCTGCAAACCGTTGCTGTTAGTGTCTTCCCATACCCGGTCACCAATTTTAGCCGGGCAATAAATACCAGCATCATTGCTGGGGTCGAATTGATTGGCCACCAGTACAATGTTAGCGGTTTTGCCACTTACAACATCGGCGTCACTGTCGACTGCATCATCTGCACCCTGGTTGGCTAGAGTAAAGCTCGGTGAGCCCAGTGCAAAGCCGTCGGTAGTACAAAAATCATCCGGCAGAGACGTGATGTCAAATTCAACGCAGTAGGTACCCGGGTTGAGGCCGGTAAATTCGTAGCCACCATTACCCATAGTGCCCGTAGTCGTCGCATTGCCAGATGGCATATCGTCATTGGTATTACACATACCATCGATCCCCGGTAGCAGTAGATTAACCGTTACGCCATTAATACCCGGCTCACCGCCATCCTGCATACCATTAACGTTTTTGTCTTCAAAGACAAAGTCACCCAAACCCGCGGGAGGCACATTAACACAGGCATCTACGCTCTGATTATATTCGTTGGGCTCGAGAGTTAGGCAAGCGGTATAGCCGTTAGGATCGGTATCACAATCTATATTGTCATCACCGCCCTGATCGCCGGGACTAAACTCAGTATCACCTGGTTTGTTAAAGATCACCGCATATTCACCGGGGGGTAAGGGGTTAAACATATACATACCACCGTTCTCGGTGATTCTGCTGTCAAGGATGTCGGTGCCGGGCACGCCGCCCTCACACTTCACCAGTTGCACGAGTTGACCGTCAACACCCGGCTCATCAAGCAGATCTCCCTGAATACCGTCACGGTTGCGATCTTCGACTAACATGTCACCAATCTTGGCCGGACAATAGACACCTGCATCCCATCTGCGGTCAAAATCTCCGGCGTTGAGGCTGATATTGCCGGTTTGACCCGTCATGGGCTTGGCATCACTGTCGATAGCGTCATCTGCGCCCTCATTAGCAGAGCTGAACTGGGCGCCAATTCCGGGGTTAATAATGTCCTCGCATGCCAGTGCGGTGTTGGCGCTCGGCTGATCAAAACGAACACAATATTCCTGCTCGGGATCAAGCTCGGTGAATTCATAGAAACCGCTACCATTAGTCACGGTACTATCGGCCACAAATTCATCACCGCTGTCGCAGCTGGCATCGCCGTTAGGATTAATCAACAGACTTACCGTAACCCCGGAAATTCCGCTGTTACACTCAGCGCCTGCATCCCCAGGGCTACCAACAATACCATCACCGTTATCTACACAGTCCTGAACACCATCAGCATTTAGGTCGTTCCACACCCGGTCCCCCAACGCCGCAGGCGGACGCGGATAGAGCCCCGCATCCCAGGTAAGATCATTATCACCGGCAATGAGGGTAATTGTAGTAGTTTGCCCGTTCAGCAAGTCCGCATCACTATCGAGTTCATTTGTGGTGGTGTTTACTGGGCTAAATACAAAACCAGTGGGTTTAGCAAATTCAACACAATATTCGCCGGGCTGCAGATCGTTAAAGCCATAGTTACCGTTAATGTCCGTCGTGGTTGAATCGACAACGACTTCATCACCGGTATTACAAAGATTGTCTACACCGGGAGAAAGCAAATTAACCGTGATATCTTCAATTCCTGGCTCATCAACAGCATCATCCTGAATGCCGTCCATATTCAGATCTAACCAAACGAAGTTACCCAATGCAGCCGTTAACACTGGCTGATAAAGACCCGTATCCCAGCTCGGGTCATTTTCACCAGGATCCAGAGTGGTAACTATGGTTTTTCCGCTGCTTGTATCGGCATCGCTGTCTTTAGAATCGTCGCCGCCTTGATCAACCGGGCTAAATACAAAGCCATTGGGAGGGACAAATTCTACGCAATAATTACCGGGCGTTAAGTCAATAAAGTTATAGTATCCGGCAGTATTGGTGGCGGTACTTTCATCGGGCAATCCTGCAGTATCACAGGTATTATCGGCACCGCGGCTATATAAGTTGACGGTGACGTTTTCAATACCCGGCTCAGTTAACTCCTGAATGCCATTCATATTCAGGTCTTCCCAGACAAAGTCTCCCAGGGAGGCATATATCACTTCAAGGTAAAGCCCCGCATCCCAGGTAAGATCATTGTCGCCGGGGGCAAGGCTAATGTTGGTGGTTTTTCCCGTTGTGGGATTCGCATCGCTGTCACTGGTATCACTGCCTACATCCTGCGGGCTATACACATAACCTGCAGCGGCTTCAAATTCGACGCAGTAGTCACCTGCGTCTAATTCGCTAAAGCCATACATGCCATTGATATCCGTTGATGTGGTGTCGATAAATTGATCGTCAGCGCTGTTGCATACGGTGTCGACACCGGGAGAAAGTAGATTAACAGTAATATTTTCAATGCCCAGCTCAGTGCCGTTCTGGAAGCCGTCCATATCAAGATCTTCCCAGACAAAATCACCCAGTGCGGCTTTTAATGGTGGTACATCGACACCGCCTACATTGCCTTTGCCGCGGCCATTAAAGTTGACCGTGAAGTTTTCGTTAAAATTCGAGTTTTCACTGGTAAGGGTCAGTCCCAAGCCACTGGGATAAAATGGCGCCAATGCGCCGTCAATACCACTTAATTGAAAATCAAATTGGTCGGTCGTTCCGGGACTATTATCAAAACCAAAAGCAATGACCTTAGCGCGCAATAACACACCGGAATAGGGTGTACCGCCTATGGTTACGTCGCCACTAAGAGTGAGATCCTGTGCCGCGCCATTCATCACCAATGCACCGCTACCGTTTACCTTAATCTCCAGGTTAAGTTGGCCATTGGTGATTGAAATTGGGGCCGTTGCGCCGTCAAAATAGTTTAGCTCGTCGGAGCTTATTTTGAAGGTGTCGGTGGCCGCATTATAAGTGGTGGCGCTGTTACTGACATTTCGAAAACTTATTAGGGGAAGGTCGAGTGCATTGCCAATTAGGGCAGCAGTAGCGGGTGTGAGGGTGAGCATAAAGACAATCGCCAGTCCCAATCCCCGATTTAATTTTGGTATAAACATGTTCATGTACCTCATTTTGTTGAATAACAACGGCCTGTTTTGAGGTCAATTCAATAATTGAAGTCCGCAACACGATCAGCCCATCACTTTGCAGTGATGGGCTCAATCATTAGACTGAGTGGGAAATATCATATCTTGAGTATTTTGTAGAGCAGGCGTTTCCTTAGCCTTAGCCGCGACGGCGTCTTAACACTATCAGTCCCAATAAACCAGAGCTGAGCAGTAATAGTCCCGCTGGCTCAGGCACTGGCACACCGACATCCGCTAGACCTGAAAATGCAGCATTTTGGAAATTGTTAGCAAATAAGCCTGCAGGTAAGCCAGAATTCGTCAGGATTGTGCCGCCGGTGCCACCTACGCCACCATAGGCTGCGGCCAAATCGCCACCGGTTACACTAAACAAAAATTCCAATGGATCGCCACCTGCACCATCAAATCCCAGTGCCGTAATGACACCGCTCAATAACGTGCCACTGTTAAAACCTAAAGCTGCAATGGTTCCACCAATATTCAGGCTACCACCGCTCAATATACCGGCATCGGTGATAGTGGCATTTAGAGAAAAAGACCCGCCTTCTATACCATTGCCGCTAATCCCATCGAAATAAGCGGTTGCAAAGCCGCTTGCAGTCAGCAGGTCTGTTCCCGCGTTATAATTTACGGTAATAAAACTAGAGAAAATATCCGGTGAGGCTTCAAGGTTCAGTGGGATCAGTGCAGCATTGCTTGCCGTGCTGAATAACAAAGCCGCGGCCATCATGGCAGTACTTAAGGCTTTTTTAATTTGTTGTAGGGGCAGTATGGCTATTGTTAAATAACGCATTGTTATCTCCTTGATAATTGAAATTTATTGATCAGTTAAGACTCTGCAAAATCAATTGATACCACCGCAGTGAAAGCAAGAACTACAAACAATATTAGTAGAGTTATATTTTAAAGAGCAATTTTAAAGCCAGAAGTCAACCCTTGAAAGAATTTTTTTTATGGCGAGAAAAAACAAACACTTATATTTTTGTCGTTTTTTCTTGAAAATAAATGAAATTACACTTTGTAAAAAACTTCGACAGTTCCAGAGAGACTTTTTACCCAAACTTGTCTTACCACTAATAATATCGCCCACACACTTTGCTTGTCTTATTTGTCCCTTATTGTCGGCTTTAAAGTGAGTGCCGACAAATAAAAGAAATAAAAGGGGTGTACGGCCGAGCCAGGTCGATAATTCCAGCGGATGTGGATCCCGCTCCGGCAAGGTAGGTCAACCACCGGATAGCAAACATCGGGCAGGCGGCGGTAACGCCAAATGTTAAGCACGATGGGCGCAAGCCAATAGGCCGTAAGCATTAGCTGAAGTGATTTAGCCTCGTAAGGATTTTAAGTAAGTAGGGCGACAGCGTACCCTTTCTGGAAGCCACCATTTTATGATGTGATTTGACCTGTGTCATAAAGCTACTTCGGGGTTGTAAAGCATGGCATGTTGGACAGTAGGAATGATCGGCAACTCGGGAGATCCTGAGCGTTCTTTCAATGAAGAGAGTTGGTTGAACAAGCGATAATAAAGTAAGAACAACCGAAGGGGCTCAGGAAGTCGGATGGTGGCGTAGTACCGTTGAAAGTGTGTAATGCATCTGGAGGAAAGGCCATCACGACAACAACAGCATTGTGAGGAAACATGTATCGTGCTCAGTAACGAAGAAAGCGTGACCGGAATGGGACGGGGAATAGATTCTAAAGCGTATGAAAAACATAATATTAAACGCGCTGACAGGCTGTGCTCTAATCCTCATCTGCTGATTGAGTCGGATTACATTTATACCGCGATATGTTACTTGTTTGGGCGCATATCCTCCTGCCCGATCATATTGGTGGACTGGTCAGATTTAGATGAGCACAAAGGCCACTTTTTGCTGCGTGCATCGCTGGCCTTTGATGGCCGTAGTGTGACCCTATATCAGGAAGTGCATACTCTTAAAACGAAAGAGAAACCCTACACTCATAAACACTTTTTAAACATGTTGAAGTCCATGATAGGTAAGGGTGTTAAGCCCATAGTTGTGACCGATGCCGGCTTTAAAACGCGGTGGTTCAGAGCAGTGCTGGCACTGGACTGGGACTTTGTCGGACGAACGCGAAAACCTAATTTTTATACCCTTGATAAAGGCGAAAGTTGGCATAACATTACTGACCTATATGCTAAAGCCACAGCGACCCCAAAAGTCCTCAACGGCAGTATTAATCGCACCAAACCACTCGAGTGCCGGTTGATATCATACAAACAAAAAGCCAAAGGACGGCACAATCTAAACCGGGTGGGTCAACCCCGACAATCTAAACACTCAAAAACCAATGCTAAAGGTGCACCGGATCCGTGGTTGCTTAGCACATCATTGCCTAAAAGCCGCGGCCTGGCGCTTAAAAGTGCAGTTTTACACTTACGTTATCAAGCAAATTCGGTCAAAACCAGATTGATACTATCATTCCATTTTCTGGGCCTGCGCGCAGCGGCTGACAAACGATTGAGGTTGCATAAACGGCACTTACGAGACGCAATAGCTTTATTCAAGCTAGGCATTATAGGAGCTTCAGCAGGTGTTAATTAAATTCGTGGGGATCCCTCATACACTAACCCCTTGGATGATGTGTTGCCACTAATTCCTGTAACCGTGCAGTAGCGACATGGGTGTATATTTGCGTGGTGGACAAATCACTGTGCCCCAAGAGCATTTGCACTACGCGTAAATCCGCACCATGATTCAATAGATGGGTAGCGAACGCATGGCGTAATGTGTGAGGCGAAAGGTCACTGTTAATATTTGCTTGTGCGGCATGAAGCTTAATCCTATGCCAAAAGGTCTGCCGAGTCATGATGGTGCCGCGATTACTGGGAAATAACACATCGCTTTCACTGCGTAGCAACAAACCTCGCGCTTCTTTCATATACGTGGCTAGCCAATCTAACGCCTCTTCGCCTAAGGGCACTAGGCGTTCCTTATTGCCTTTTCCGGTCACTCTTACGACGCCTTGCGAGATACTCAATTGCCCTATCCGCAGCGTGACGAGTTCAGTCACCCGCAATCCCGTGGCATAAAGCACTTCAAGCATCGCTTTGTCACGAAGATGTATAGGATCGTCGGTTTGCGGAGCATTAAGCAAATCATCTACTTGTTGTTCTGACAGGGTTTTAGGCAAGGGTTGGCTAAGTTTCGGGTTTTGCATTCGGCTGACGGGATCATCCTCACGCATACCATGAGCTAACATATAACCAGAAAATCGCCGTAAGCTACTCAAACAACGGGCACTGCTGCGCTCAGACAAACCACTGTCATAACGCTGCGCCATATAATGATTAATATTCTCGGTCTGGATATCAAGCAGATTAATCGGGGGAATTTGAGCGCACAAAAAATCACTCAATTTAGTCAAATCACTACGATATGCGTCGAGGGTATTTTCACTGAGTCCTTTTTCAAGCCAAATGGTATCGAGGAACTGCTCTATGACCTGAGCATTACGTCCCTCGTTTGTTTTACCTGTCGTCAACTTGCCCTTCCTGCCCGCATTGCCAGCAGACTTCAAAATTGCCACCATTGCTTTCAGCGCAGTTAGGACAAGTCCATTCTGCTGTGGTTGCTGTATTCATCTGGGCGATTAACTTTTCCGCTCGGGGTTGCCAACTTGCATCGTTTATCCACACTTCGGGCTGACAATCTAAAGGTGACAGCTCCCCCATGGCCCCGCTGGCAAACTCGTTTTTAATAAAACATGGAATGTTATGCTCATCCAGCAATTGCTTTACTTGCCACACCATAAAACGGTCGTTGTTGCTATATAGTTTCATTTTATCTCAAAACAGCACAGACACTGTGCCTTAATCCATATCGATAGATACGTTAGATAACGAGCCCAGTGTATTACCATCATCTGAGTCGAGCTTAATCATTAAACGTAAATCATTGGGAGAATCAGCATGATGAATCGCTTGATCCAAACTGATTTTTTGCTGCTGATATAAGCTATATAACGCCATATCAAAGCTTTGCATACCCAATTCTTTCCCCTTGCGCATTGCATCCTTTAAACCGCCAATTTCATTACGCTGGATCAAGTCGGTAACCAAAGGAGAATTGAGTAATATCTCGATCGCTGCAACTCTTCCCTTACCATCAATAGTGGGTACCAATTGCTGGGCGATCACAGCTCGCATGTTAAGGCTCAGATCAAAGCGTAGTTTTTCGTGTTGCGCAGCCGGCGCTAAATGCATTATTCGTTCTATAGCTTGATTCGCATTATTGGCATGCAAGGTTGCAACGCATAAGTGTCCGGTATCAGCAAAAGACATCGCATATTCCATGGTTTCCATTGAGCGAATTTCACCAATTAATATGACATCAGGTGCTTGGCGCAACGAGCTCTTTAGTGCGTCATCGAAAGATTGTGTATCAATGCCCACTTCCCTTTGCGTCACCACACAGTTTTGATGTTCATGCACAAACTCAATGGGATCTTCGATGGTTAAAATATGCCCTTTGGAGTGTTTATTTCTATGTCCGATAAGCGCCGCCAATGAGGTAGACTTACCTGTACCCGTCGCCCCTACAAACAACACTAAGCCCCGCTTGCTCATAATGATATCTTTAAGCACTTCAGGAAGACCAAGATCATCTGCTTGGGGGATTTCAGTCACGATACGGCGTATTACCATGCCCGGCATATCACGTTGCCAAAACGCACTGCAACGAAAACGCCCAATCCCCTCACGAACAATGGCAAAGTTGCATTCTTTGCTTTGAATGAATTGTTCTTTTTGCACATCGGTCATAGCATCCTGAACTAGGCCCCAAGCCCCATCTTCATCCAATTTACTGCCACCTATTGGCGTAAGTTGACCATTGATTTTGGCACTAATCGGCATCCCAACGGTGATGAATAAATCGGATGCGTCAACGTCGGTCATCTCTTGCAAGTACGGGGTTAAGTCCATAAACATCTCAACTTATTTAAAGGCTAGTAATTAATGCTCGGCTTTTTATCGATAGACAAAGCTGCCGCATCCTCATTGGTGATCACACCTTGAGCCACCAACTTCTTCAAGCATTGATCCATGGTTTGCATGCCGTGGGCCTGACTGGTTTGCATAACAGAATACATTTGCGGCACTTTATCCTCACGAATAAGATTTCGAATAGCCGGAATACCTAACATAATCTCATGGGCTGCCACACGTCCTCCGCCGACCTTTTTAAGTAAGGTTTGGGAAATCACCGCACGTAATGACTCAGACAACATAGATCGCACCATAGACTTTTCCTCTGCGGGAAAAACGTCAATTAAACGGTCAATGGTTTTAGGCGCAGAGTTGGTATGTAAGGTACCAAATACGAGATGCCCTGTTTCAGCTGCGGATATGGCGAGCCTGATGGTTTCTAGGTCACGCAATTCGCCGACTAAAATCACATCGGGATCTTCACGTAAGGCAGAGCGCAACGCGTTACTAAAACTGTGAGTATCACGATGTACCTCGCGCTGATTGACAACACACAGTTTGTTCTCGTGGACAAATTCGATGGGATCTTCGATGGTTAATATATGTTCACGTTTATGGCGATTTATATGGTCGACCATCGCCGCTAGCGTGGTACTTTTACCTGAGCCTGTGGCCCCGGTGACCAAAACAATACCCGTAGGTTGATTAATAATATCTTTGAAAATCTGTGGTGCGCCTAAATCGTCTAGGCTCAAAATTTTGCTCGGTATGGTTCTTAATACCGCTGCTGCGCCACGATTTTGCACAAAGGCATTGACCCTAAATCGAGAGAGATCCTTAACCTCGAACGAAAAATCAGTCTCTAAATTTTCTTCGTATTCTTTGCGTTGATTATCATTCATGATTTCGTAAATTAACGCGTGAACTTGTTTATGATCCAAGGCAGGAACATTCAACCGGCGCATTTCTCCGTCAACGCGAATAATCGGCGGTAAACCGGCAGACAGGTGTAAATCTGATGCGTTATTTTTGACACTAAAGGCTAAAAGTTCGGTAATATCCAATGCCGATTCTCCGTAAACAAGTTGCAATATGGGAACAATAGCAGAACGACTTAAAATCGCACTGAAAACAATCGAGCAGAGTGCTTGTGAGGCTAATCGTCCAGCAAATTCAGTCAAATTACTAGCAGTAACTAAAAGCAAACCCGTATCAGATATCGTGCAAGCGTATGAAGCGGGACACCGATTGTTCGGTGAAAATTATGTTCAGGAAGGTGTTGATAAGATTCAGCAGCTCAAAGCGTTAAATGATATTGAATGGCATTTTATTGGCCCTTTACAGTCCAATAAAACCCGCCCAGTAGCAGAAAACTTTGACTGGGTGCACAGTATCGATCGCCTTAAAATAGCCCAGCGATTGAATGATCAGCGCAGTGCCCATAAACGGCTGAATATCTGTATTCAAGTCAACATAGACAACGAAGCCAGCAAAGCGGGCGCTTCGTTAAGCGAGGTCGAAAGCTTAGCCGCGCACATTAGCAAGTTGCCGAATTTAACGCTGCGCGGACTCATGACCATACCAAAAGTACAAGAGGACCTGAATTTACAACGTCAAAGTTTACTCGCTATGAGCAAGTGTTTTGCAAAGCTACAGACAAAATATCCGCAAATTGATACGCTTAGCATGGGAATGTCTAGCGATATGCCACTCGCTATCGAATGCGGCTCGACTATGGTTCGGGTCGGCAGCGCTATTTTCGGTGCTCGTCAATAGCGTCAGTTTATTACTCCGAATTTCATTCTGGTAAACTCACAACATAGGATAATTATGCAACATAGACATATCGCCTTTATCGGCGCAGGAAACATGAGCAGAAGCATCATCAGTGGTATGTGTAATAGCGGTTACCCCGCCATTAACATCATTGCCAGCAATCCTTCAATGCCTAAGCTAGATGCCCTCAAAAGTGATTTTTCTATTCAGATAACGCAACAAAACCAACAGGCAGTGGAGCAGGCGCAAGTGGTCGTCTTAGCCGTCAAACCTCAGTTAATGGAAACCATGTGCGCGGCTTTAAAAGACAGCGTTGCACTTGACGGCAAGTTATTTATCTCAATTGCAGCAGGCATAGACACAGCACGGTTAAGTGAATTGCTTGGCGGTCAAAACAACATCATTCGCACCATGCCAAATACGCCAAGTTCGTTAGGCAAAGGCATGACTGGTTTATATGCCCCCTCAAGCGTTAGCCAACAAGATAGAGAATACGCAGGGGATTTAATGTCTCAAGTGGGTGAAATTGCTTGGGTTGAAAAAGAGTCGATGATCAATGGTGTGATTGCTGCGGCTGGTAGCAGCCCTGCTTATTTTTATGCATTTTTAGAAGCCATGCAAAAAGAAACGCAAAACCAAGGATTCGATCAACAGACCGCGCGTTTGCTTGTGCAACAAGCCATGCTAGGCGCAGCTGAAATGGTTTGTCACAATCCGCAACTTGAAATTAGCGAGCTGCGTGCCCAAGTTACGTCTAAAGGTGGCACCACAGCCAAAGCAGTGGAGCATTTTCAAGAAAATGGCATCGACAAATTAGTATCTGGTGCAATGCGTGCTGCGGTTACTCGAGCTGAAGAAATGGCCAAATTATTTTAATTAGTTTTTAGGAAGACGAATCTCTATGAGCGCGATGCAGTTTTTAATCAGTACCCTGTTTGAGTTGTACTTAATGGTAGTGCTGCTGCGCTTTTGGTTGCAATTAGCCAGAGCCGATTTTTACAACCCTTTTAGCCAATTTGTGGTGAAAGCGACCCATCCAATTGTTGGCCCGCTGCGCAGAATATTGCCGTCCATAGGCAGGATAGACACAGCGACCTTAGTACTCGCGCTACTCGTGGCGGCACTAAAAATTGTGGCGCTCAATTTACTCGTCGGCAATGCCAATATAAACCCTATTGGGGTGTTCATTGGCTCCTTCTATTTAGTGTTAAAAGAAGCCCTTTCTTTGATGATGTGGGTGCTGATCATTCGCGCCATCATGAGTTGGGTCAGCCAAGGCTACAACCCAATGGATATGGTGCTGGGTCAATTAACTGAACCTTTCCTTGCCCCCATTAGACGTCGCTTACCAAGCATGGGGGGATTAGATTTGTCCGTCATGGTAGTGATTTTGCTCATTATATTTATGCAAAAATTATTAGGGGACTTATTTGGCTTCTTCTAACCAAACAAAACTGGCGATTGGCTTTATGCTACTCGCCAGTTTGGCTCTTTCTATGACGGCTCGTGCTGAGCAAAAAGAAACCCTAGGCGATTGGGACGTACATTATATTGCGTTTAACAGTACTTTTATTACGCCCGATATCGCTAAGCATTACGCCATCGTGCGCAGTAAATATAACGGGGTAATTAATATCTCAATCTTGGATAAACAGACGCAAGAAGCACAGTCAGCTGTGTTAACAGGCACCGCGCGCAATTTACTTGGGGTGAGCAAAAAACTGACCTTTAAAGAAATTAGTGAAGGTGATGCAATATATTACCTCGCGGTATTGCCCTTTAGTGACCAAGAAACGTTTCGCATTGCAGTTGATATAAACGATGGCACGAATAAGCAAGTCCTTAACTTTCAACATAAATTTTACGCTGAGTAGGACGCATATAGACCAAAGTTATGACCAGATAACATTGCGTCCTTGTCCGTTCTAACTTAATGTTTAGTCTCCAATTGGAGGCCAACATGAATAAGCAGTGTAAAATGGATTCACTAGTAAGCGCTTCACCAGTGGATAATACAAAACGAGCAACGTTAAAAACCATTGGCAAAGGCACTCTTCTCGGCGCCGCTATCGTAAACGCACCCTATGTTTTTGCTAAAAACACCCACACTTTGCGTGTGTTAGGCACGCACGTCACATTACAAGAGCCCCTCAGGCAGCGCGCTATGAGTGATCTTGGTATAAAGATTCAATTTGAAGCTAAAGGTAGCCCAAGTGTTTTACAGCGAGGTTTGATATCACCTGAGAGCTTTGATATTTATGAACAATGGTCAAATAGCATTCGTCCATTGTGGCGCAATCATTCCATCCAAGAAATCGACATCAAACGGCTTACTCACTGGGATGAAATCAATTCCTTGTGCAAAACCGGAAAAGTCTCCCCAAAGGCAAAATTCGGTGCCGGTGATGCCCCATATAAAATCGTTAACGTCCAGGCAGACGGCACCCTAGGCGCCGAGCAAACAGGGAAAATCAGTTTCTTACCCTACGTACATAACGTTGATTCATTTGGATACAACACCAATGAAATCGAACAAGGAATTGCTTACAAAACAGAAAGCTGGGGATGGTTATTGGCAAATAAACATCGTGGCAAAGTGGGTATTATCAACGATCCGACTATAGGTTTGTTCGATCTAGCGCTGGCCGCTGATGCTAGTGGAATGATGAAGTTCGCCGATATAGGTAATATCTCGGTAGCCGAGTTAGATAGTTTGTTCAGTATATTGATTGATTTAAAGCACCAAAACCACTTTGGCGGTTTTTGGAATTCAGTGCCTGATTCGATAGATTTTATGCGCACAGGACGGGTTCATATTGAAAGTATGTTCTCACCTGCGGTTTCCACCTTAAATGGACAAAACGTGCCGGTCACTTTTGCGGCGCCAAAAGAGGGTTATCGCGGCTGGCATGGGGTGATGTGCTTATCATCTCGCGCTGCGGGACGAACCAAAGATATCGCATATGAGTATATGAATTGGTGGTTATCTGGTTGGCCGGGCGCATTTATCGCTAGGCAAGGTTATTATATTTCTAACCCAGGGCGATCGGCTAATTATCTAGAGCAAAGCGAATGGGACTATTGGTATAATGGTAAGCCTGCCAGTCAACCGTTGAAAGGCCCCGATGGCAATATATCAGTTCGTCGAGGGCAAGTGCGTTCTGGCGGCAGTTATTCAGACCGCTTTAGCAATGTGGCGGTGTGGAATACCGCCATGCCGACCTACGATTATACCTTACAGAAATGGTATGAATTTATAAGTTCTTGATAATGGCCGAGATGATTATACGTGTTTAAAACCCTTAAGTTCCAGATACTGCTTGTTTCCGTTATTCTGATCCTGTTGCTCGTCTCGCAAGTGTTTGTGACTCGCGGTAATCAGAGTTCGTTCGTGAATAGTTTGGATCTGACTCAACAGGCCGTTACTAAAGTAAGTTTGGTGCGCGAGCTAGAGCGAGATGTATTAGATTTACAGCGTAATGTGCTGATTTATAAAGACTCTGCTAGCAAGTCAGCCATTGCGCGATTTAACTCCTTGATCCAAAGTTCGATGGATAACCTAACCACACTTGAAACACTAACCAGTAGTGAAGAGCAAATAGATGTTTATCATGGTTTTATCTCTAGAATGCGTAGCCATATAGCAGAATACCAAGATAATTTTTCCAATGTTATTGCTGGCCGCAGTAAACGTGACACTCTGTTTAACGAGCGATTAGCCGCAGATATCAATGCTATATTAGATACCTTATCGAAAAGCAGTTCGTCATCAACACTTAATATCTCTAATGCGAAATACCATATAACTCGGGCTGAAAACGTCACCTATCAGTATTTGCTCAAACCCGATTATCAATTGGTAGAACGTTTTCGTAACGAACTCAATCAGGCAAAAACGCAACTTTCTCAAACTTCTGCCTCATCCCAAGCTTTTTCCTCTGTTATAACGAAGCTTGATAAAATTGACGGTGAGTTTTTGCAACTGACCAATGTCACCAGCGGCTATCTATTTTTAGTTAACGTGGTGATGGCTGGCTCAGCCAATGAATTCTTATTTATGGCTCGTGAACTCAACCTACTAGTGACCTCCAAGCTGGGAGAGACTAACGAGCAAGTCAAAAAAAATATTGAGAAAAACCAACTTAGCAGCGACTTATTTTCCATTATCGGTATTTTGCTTGCTTGCAGCACCGCCTATTTCTTGGCATCACGAATTATGTTGCCGATCAATACCATCACTGAAGTCTTTAAAAAACTTGCCAAAGGGGAGGACGTTGACGTCATACATGGGATCACGCAGCATAATGAAATTGGTCAGTTGGCAGATGCCGCGGACGTATTCCATGAAAAAAACAAGCAAACAACCGCCCTACTTGCCCAAGCTCAGCGGCTAAATGCCAAGCAAGAAATTTTGAATGCCGAATTAGTCGAATCAAAATATAAGGCGGAGCAAGCGACTCAGTCTAAGAGCATGTTTTTGGCGAATATGAGCCACGAAATCCGCACGCCTATGAATGGTATAATCGGTTTACTTGATGTAGTGATGAAAAGTAATTTAACGTCAACTCAGCGCCAACACTTAAATAAAGTAGTCTACTCAAGCCAGATTTTAATGAGTTTGATTAATGACATTCTAGATTTTTCGAAAGTCGAAGCCGGTAAACTCGACATTGAACAGGTGGAATTTTCGCTCAATTCGGTTTTCGCCAATTTGCTAACCAACATCTCAGTCAAAGCCCAAGAAAAAAACCTCAATGTGCGCTTTATCTGTGACCCCGATATTCCGCCGACATTAATCGGTGATCCACTGCGCATTAGTCAAGTGCTGTTGAATTTGTCGAGTAACGCAGTCAAATTTACCCGCAATGGCTCGGTGACTATATCTATCACCTACGACGTGCTGCCTAACAGTAACAAATTACGGCTGCGCGCTCGCGTGCAAGACACAGGGATCGGCATGTCTAAAGAACAGCTTGATAAAGTATTTGAGTCATTTACTCAAGCCGATGGCACCACCAGTCGTGATTTTGGTGGCACAGGTTTAGGATTAACCATAGTCAAGCAACTGGTTAATTTAATGGGTGGTGAGGTGACAGCAGAATCAGAGGTGAACGTTGGCAGCATTTTTAATGTCTCCTTTACCTTGATTTCTCAATCAAAGGAACAGCATATTTTTGCCATACCACCTCAATTAAAACGTCAGTTATATTATTTTAGTAAAACCCCTAAAGGCTTGATTGAGCAACAATACTTCGCCAACATTAAGTTAGAATTCCATCACTTTCCGCATATGCAGCTTGAAAAGTTGCTCGACGAGATCTCTGAGCGCGATATCGTCATTATCGACATAGCGGATCAAAGTGAACATCAGGCGATTGCCCCATCTTTGCAAAAACTAAAAGATAACGATAGAAACGTAGGTTTTATCACTGACACACAGCCCAGTAATTTACCGCAAAAACTGATTAATAGTTGGAGCTACGCCTGTTTAACCCACCCGTTCACCCCTGGGCAGTTAACCTCATTTATCCATTCATTGCTAAATGAAGAGAAATACATCTCTGATATACCCAGTCCCGAGTTTACTGAGCAATTAGAGTATGACGGCCATGTGCTGCTCGTTGAAGATAACAGCATCAATCAAGTGGTTACCGGTGAAATGCTAAGAGTACTGGGCATTACTTTCGACATCGCCGAAGATGGCCAACAAGCGGTGACTAAAGTGATCAACTCCGCTCACTATGATGTGGTTTTAATGGACATACAAATGCCGGTTATGGACGGCTACGAAGCCACCAAAGAAATACGTCATCTGGGGCTGTTAGACTTAGTGATTTGCGGTCTGTCTGCCAACGCCATGAAAGAAGACTTCGTACAAGCAAAAGAAGTAGGCATGAACGAGTATTTAACTAAACCATTGAAGTTAATTTCGCTCGAAGAAATGTTAAGTAAATACTTACCAGCTAAAGTCGCTAATAAACAGTAGCCTGCACTTTACAAAAAAATTTAGCCTGCCTGAAACCTGTAGTAAGAACAGGCAGCTAACTGACTACTGACTACTGACTACTGACTACTGACTACTCTGTTCACGATATTCTCGTGGTGTTTTGGCGAAGTGTTTTTTAAATACCGCGTACATATATTGTAAAGACGGATAACCACATACGTTAGCGACTTCTGTGGTCGACATATTTCCATTAGTGAGCATAGTGCAGGCCTTTTCTAATTTTTCATTGTGGATTTCGGTGTGAATACTATGGCCCCGCTCATCTTTGAAACGCTGCTCCAAGTTTGAACGCGATATGCCTACATAATCTAAAACCTGCTCCACTTTTATGCCTCTAGACGCATTTTGACGAATAAAATGCATTGCCTGAATCACGTAGGGGTCTTTTAATGCTTTAAAATCCGTTGATTGTCGCTCAGACACCCCTGCTGGTGGAACAAGTACACGTTTGTTTTTAAGACTGCTGTTTTCCAGTCGACGGTGCAATAATTTTGCCGCCTGATAACCCATTTCAAAACAACCCTGGGTGACCGAGCTTAAACTGATACGACTTAAATAACGGGCAATATCATCATCGTCTATCCCAACAATGGATATGTTGTCAGGCACCAGCTTACCTATATGTTCACATGCTTGCAGCAGGTGGCGCGCCCGCGCGTCAGTCACACTGATAATGCCCACCGGATTTGGCAAACCTTGTATCCAATCGGTTAATCGATTCATAGTATACTGCCATGTTTCTGGCCGGGTAGGATGCCCTCGATAGATTGAGCACTCGTAACCATCGGCTTGACACAGCTTAATAATTGCCTTTTCACGCTCCACCGCCCAACGATGATCTTTATCGCTAGGTAGACCATAAAATGCGAAACGTTCTAAACCTTTTTTCTTGAGATGTTCATACGCTGCTTGGACAACCGCAAAGTTGTCAGTGGCCACATAAGGCACATCAGGGTAATCTTCTTCTTTAGAGTATGAACCACCGACTCCCACCACAGGTATAGCACTGTTGAGCAGCATTTTCTGAATCGAGGGATCATCAAAGTCGGCAATAATACCGTCGCCGCCCCACTCATCTAGCTGAGCTAAACGTGTTAGAAAATCTTCTTCTAAGTAGACGTCCCAGTCCACTTTAGACGACTGTAAATAATGACCAATCCCCTCTATAACCTGACGGTCATAAACTTTATTGGCGTTAAATAACAAACTAATACTGTGTTTCGCTTGAAACATACATCACCTAATCATAAAACGTTTCCAAGTATATAGTGCATTAGCCAGTATCACGGCACTACTACATTACTCGTTAAGCGCGTTACGAAATTTCGTTATCAAATTTCGTTATTACCTGCATTGCAGTTTAATTTAACCGTTCTGCTAGTATTTGCCAAACTCATTATTTGGCAGGTATTCCCATGTTTTTAGGTATTGATTTAGGAACCTCTGGTATCAAGTTAGTGTTAACTGACAACAGCGGTGCAATCGTAGACAGCGCGTCAAGTGCGTTTGAGGTCTCAAGGCCGAAACCCTTATGGTCCGAGCAAAACCCACAGGATTGGTGGGATGGACTGTGCACAGCCATGGACAGATTAAACGCGCAATATGACTTAACGCAAGTCAAGGCGATTGGGTTTGCTGGTCAGATGCATGGCGCCACACTGTTAGATAAAGATCAAAAAGTCATTCGCCCAGCAATTCTGTGGAACGACGGACGCTGCGAAGCACAGTGCGTTCAAATAGAAGAACTCGTACCGGCTGCCAGAGAGATCACCGGCAACATTATAATGCCCGGTTTTACCGCGCCTAAATTGCTTTGGGTCAAGCAGAACGAACCAGAGCTATTCGCGCGAATAGATAAAGTCTTACTGCCTAAAGATTACTTACGTTTGTTACTCAGTGGTGATTTTGCCACTGATATGTCAGACGCAGCCGGTACTATGTGGCTAGACGTAGACAGACGTTGCTGGCATACAGACATGCTCGAGGCCTGCGGTTTAAACGAGTCTAATATGCCAACCCTTTATGAAGGCAGTCAAATCACTGGCGTGTTATCAACCGAGCTTGCCAAACGCTGGAATATGAACCGTGTGCCTATGGTCGCTGGTGCTGGCGACAATGCCGCAGGTGCCATTGGTGTCGGTATTGTTAAACCTGGTCAAGCCATGCTTTCACTTGGTACATCAGGGGTATATTTCGCTGTCAGTGAAGGCTTCCGTAGCAATCCAGAGTCCGCAGTACATAGTTTCTGTCACGCCCTACCAAATACTTGGCACTTAATGTCTGTGATGCTAAGTGCCGCCAGTTGCTTGCAATGGTACGGTGAAAAAATAGCGAAACGTGGTGTCTCGGATTTGCTCGCGGATCTTGAGCAAGCACAGCTTGAAAACAGCATAGAACATCAACATTGCCCCGTGTTTTTGCCCTACCTAAGCGGTGAGCGCACCCCACATAACAATCCCAATGCCAGCGGCGCGTTTTTTGGTTTAACCCACTCTAGCGACCAAGTCACTTTGACTCACAGTGTTTTAGAGGGCGTGACTTTTGGTCTCGCCGATGGGGTCGATGCATTACACGCATCAGGGGTCAAGGTAGACGAGATAACCTTGATTGGGGGCGGAGCAAAGAGTCCCTATTGGCGCCAACTGATAGCAGATGTTTTACAGCGGCCTGTAACTTACCGCCAAGGCGGTGATGTTGGCCCAGGTTTAGGTGCCGCGCGATTAGCTCAACTGGCCATTGAACCTGGCACCAAACTTGAGCACATTTGCCCACAACCGCAATTGGATTCTGTGTATCAACCCAATCCAAATCGCGCAAATATTTACGCTAAGCGCCGAGTGAAATTTGCAGCCTTGTACAAAGTATGTCGTGACATTTTTTAGCCATTTTGTATCTATGTATCTTATACACAATGACTTTATTGAAAAACCAACAAAACACAAAAGTTAACCTAAAAAACATAATTGTTACGATCTTCATCTGTTGTGATGATGAACGTAATCGATGATGAGTCGTTAACAAAATACATTAGGAGAGCCCCATGGCTGAATATTTTAAAGACATTCCAAAAGTAAAATTTGAAGGTACAAGTTCACAAAACCCCCTTGCCTTTCGCCATTACAACCCAGAAGAAATTGTATTAGGTAAAAGTATGAAGGACCACTTGCGTCTTGCTGCATGCTACTGGCACAACTTCTGCTGGGATGGGGCGGACGTTTTTGGCGCAGGCACATTTGATCGTCCTTGGTTAAAGCCTGGCGACGCCATGCAACGCGCCAAAGAAAAAGCCGATGTGGCATTTGAGTTTTTCTCAAAATTGAATATTCCGTATTACTGCTTCCACGACGTTGATGTATCTCCGGAAGGAAACTCAATTAAAGAGTACATCAACAACTTCGCACAAATGACGGATGTACTTGAAGCAAAACAAGAAGAAACAGGTCTTAAATTGCTTTGGGGTACGGCAAATTTATTCAGTAATCCTCGTTATGCTAGTGGTGCAGCTTCTAGCCCTAACCCTGAGGTGTTTGCTTACGGTTCAACACAAGTTATGCATGCGATGAATGCAACAAAACGTTTGGGTGGTGAAAACTACGTATTATGGGGGGGGCGTGAAGGTTACGAAACCCTACTCAATACCGATTTGCGCCAAGAACGTGAGCAGTTGGGTCGTTTCATGAACATGGTCGTGGAGCATAAGCACAAAATCGGCTTTAAAGGCCTGTTGTTAATCGAACCAAAACCTCAAGAGCCAACTAAACATCAGTATGATTATGATACGGCCACGGTTTATGGTTTCTTGAAGCAGTACGGTTTGGAAAACGAATTTAAAGTAAACATTGAAGCGAACCACGCTACACTGGCCGGACATTCGTTCCAACATGAAGTGGCTACCGCTATTTCTCTTGGTCTGTTTGGTAGCATAGATGCTAACCGCGGTGACGCTCAGCTAGGATGGGACACGGATCAGTTCCCTAACAGCGTTGAAGAGTTGACCTTGGTGATATACGAAATCCTCAAAGCTGGCGGCTTTACATCCGGTGGGTTCAACTTTGATACCAAGTTACGCCGTCAAAGTTCTGATCCTCAAGACATGTTTATTGCTCACATTGGCGGTATGGACCACCTCGCAATGGGCTTGAAAAAAGCGGCGAAAATGATTGAAAGCGACTTCCTTGGCCAAGCTGTGAGTAAACGTTACGCGGGTTGGAATGGTGATTTAGGAAAAGGCATTCAAGGGGGCGATTTCACGTTAGAGTCATTGTCTAAACTATGTATTGATAAGAACCTGCAACCTAAGCACGTAAGTGGTCAGCAAGAGCTACTTGAAAACAAAGTAAACAACGTTTTATACGGTTAATAAGCACGCTTATTAATGGTATTCCCTCGAGCTGTGTCCAGTAGTTCGTGAATAAAAGGCCTAACATATGTTAGGCCTTTTTTTTGTACTGTGTCCCATCCTGAAATACGTTGATATAAAGAGGACTTCTTTATGGAAACATCAAGCAATAAAAGCGCTAGACGCTCACAACGAGATTACACTTTAGGCTTTAAATTAAGTGTTGTCGCGCTAGTTGAAAAGGCTAGTTCACCTACAAGCAAGCAAACCTAAAGACGCTCTTTTGGCGATCGAACGACTCTTCCATCAGAATTAAAATTTGTGCGACGACAAGGGAAGTCAGTCGATTTTTTGCTAAGCCTTATATGGATGAAAGCTGTGTTTATACCCGTTAGAATAACGCTGAATTCTGTCTGCGGATCATTGAGCGACCCACTCATCAAGCTGAGACTTTTGTAAATATACATCTGAGGGTTAATAACCGATATCTTTGATTGGCCGAGAGAATGCAGGCATAAAAAAGCCGCTAGATAGCGGCTTTTACTATGCTCGATGTAGGGCTTAACCTTGCATTTCTTCTAATTCTTTACCCTTGGTTTCTTGTACTAATTTGTACACAAACACTATCGAAATCAACGCACCCAGTGCGTAGATGCTGTACGCACCCGCTAAACCAATTGAGGCTAAGAAGATTGGGAACGTAAAGGTGACAATGAAGTTAGCTCCCCATTGGGCGAAACCAGCAACAGCTAAACCCGAACCACGTATTTGATTGGGAAACATTTCGCCTAACATGACCCACATAACAGGCCCCCAAGACAAATTAAAGAAAAACACATAAGCATTTGCTGCAACCAGTGCCACCACACCTTGGTCCCCCAAGCTCAAGTTACCGTTTGCATCAAGGCCGGAGTTAGCGAATGTATACACCATAGTGCCAAGAGCAAATGTCATCCCAACAGAGCCTATTAGCAGGAACGGTTTGCGCCCAACTTTATCGATCAGATACATAGTCACAAATACGGCGGCAATACTCACCGCACCACTTATCACGTTGATCATCAAGGCGTCAGATTCGGAGAACCCAGCGGCTTGCCATAAAATAGCGCCGTAGTAGAACACCACATTGATACCGACTAACTGCTGAAAAACCGCCAAACCAATACCGACCCACATAATAGGACGTATTTTACCGCTGACTTTGTCAATCAGATCAGTCAATTTCGGTTTCGATTCATTTGTTTCACGAGACGCTTCTATTTCTTGTAATTTGTGTTGCCCCTCGTCATCACCGTACAAGGCATTCAACACGCGCTTGGCTTTTTCGGTCTTTCTACTGATAACCAAATAACGCGGGCTTTCTGGAATAAACATCAAGGCCACCAGAAAAAGTGTCGCGGGGATCAGCTCAATCCAGAACATCCAGCGCCACGCTTGGTATCCCATCCAAAACTCAGCCGTCGATGAGCCAGCGAAATCAGCCAAAAAGTAGTTACTCACAAACGCCGAAAATAAGCCAAAAATGATGGCCACTTGTTGCACTGAAGACAAAGTGCCACGAAAGCGCGCGGGGGCGATCTCACTAATATAAGCAGGTGCCATTACTGACGCTGCACCTACGGCTAAACCACCAAGAATACGATAAACCACAAATTCCATGGATGACGTTGAAACCCCTGAGCCCCAAGCACTGATGATAAAGAATACAGCTGCGGTGATAAGCAAAGGTCTGCGGCCAAACCTATCCGCTAAGCGTCCGGCACTAAATGCCCCAACAGCGCAGCCCAACAACATACTCGACACATTAAAGCCCGTGCCTGCATTGTCCGAACTAAATGCGCTTTGTAGTCCATCAACGGTGCCGTTTATTACGCCGCTATCGAAACCAAATAGGAACCCTCCTATGGTTGCAACGCAACTGACAAGAATGATCATCAGTGTATTTTCGTTATTTTGAGACAAAACCTATTCCTCTTTTATATCCCTGGTGGATAACGCCTGATTAAAGCTCTATTTGTTGGTTATTGATAAGCTTAAATTTAGCGCTATTAAGTAAAAAGCCCGAACACAATTTCAGGCAAAAAGGTCATTATGGGTAATAAGCCTGATAAGGCACAATCGTGCCATCATCGTTATATTCCAGCTCTGCCATCTTCACACTGCGTAAGTGAGTTTGCCCTTTAGATAGCGTGCTATCGTGATAAAACAGGTACCATTTACCTTGAAACTCAGCGATCGAGTGGTGATTCGTCCAGCCGATAACAGGGTCGAGCACCACACCTTTAAAAGTATAAGGCCCCATTAAATTTTCGCTCATGGCATAAACGATTTTGTGGGTATCACCCGTAGAATAAGACAGGTAATAATTCCCTTGGTATTTATGTACCCAAGCAGCCTCAAAGAAACGACGATCTAAGTCCCCTTGCTTAATAGGCTCGCCACTTTCATCTAAAATCATGATGTCTTGCGGATTACCATCCATAGACAGCATGTCATCTGCAAGCTTTACCGCTTTAGGCATCAATGCTGGTGCGTCATCCGCTGGGTAGTCGTCCTGTTGGCTATATTCGTCTTTTGTCCAACGTTGTAATTGGCCGCCCCAAATGCCCCCAAAGAACAAGTAATGTTGCTGGTCGTCGTCCTCAAATACCGCTGGGTCCATGCTAAAACTACCAGCCATAGGCTCAGGCTCTGGTATAAATGGTCCAACAGGTGAACCACTTTTCGCTACACCGATACGGAAAATATCTTGTTGGTCTTTCAGAGGAAAGTAGAGGTAATACTGGCCATTTTTACTGGCCGCATCAGGGGCCCACATTTGGCGACCCGCCCAAGGCACGTCATCAACAGACAAAGCCACACCGTGCTCCGTCACATCACCACCCGCTTCATCCATCGACAAAATATGATAATCACGCATAGCGAAATGATCGCCATTGTCGTTTTGCGGTATACCGGCTTCGTAATCGTGTGACGGGTAGATATAAAGTTTACCGTCGAACACATGAGCAGAAGGATCAGCGGTATATATATTACTTACCAGCGGTAAAGACTTAGAGCCATATTCATCTAAGCCTTTTTGCTCAGCATTCTTCGTGTCTTGTTGTTCATGTGCTTGAGATGCAGTAGCTGCTGGAGCCTGAATAGTATCGGTTGTCGTTTCACTGTGACTGGCTTTTTCTGAGCAACCTGACAGCATAACGACGCCAATAGCAAATAAAGGTAAAAGAGATAAATAACGTGTGTGCACTATAATTTCCTAAGATAAGTTAGTTATAGTCATGTTAACCATATGTAACAAGCCCTGTCTAGCACACCACATTTAAATTCCTACTTATCGCAAAAATAGTAAAGCCAGAATTAAAAAGCACAACGCAGCGTCCTTCAAAATTCAAAGTTAAACCCGTGTTCACAGAGCTTTTGATACACCACCATATCGAATCGATACAAGCTAGCCGCCCGGTGCATCACACCTTGTTGTTTTTCATTACAGTCGATAAGCAGGTTCATCTTCAAAATTTTCCGCCTGAAATTTGGCTTGTCTAACTTCACATCTAAGATGGCTTCGTACACTTCTTGCAGTTGCAACAAAGTAAATTTTTCCGGTAATAAGTTAAAACCAATAGGCTCATGACGCACTTTGCTTTTAAGATGAAGTAACAGCGCTTTGACGATTTCGCCATGATCATATATTAAACTAGGCAGGTTACGCACATCTCGCCACTCAACGTGAGATGCGGTTCCTCCGGGGATAACATTATATAAATCAGGGCGCACCAATGCATAATAAGCAATTGTCACGACACGCTCAGCTGGATATCGCTTAACATCGCCAAAGGCTCGAAATTGCTCAAGGTACAGATCATCGACCCCAGTGATCATTTTCAAAATACGCTTGGCGGCGTTATCTATGGGTTCATCATAAGCGACCCATCCACCCAGCAAGCCCCACAAACCTTGTGCTAAGCCGGTATTATATTTAGCGGTCAGCACCATAAGGCGTCCGCTTTCTATGCCCAACACCACGTTATCAATTGATAACGCTTCTATCATGCGCGGTTTAGCAGCTTGGTTACTATTGTTATCCAACACGTTTTCTCATGATCCCAGTGATAAGTCCTTGTGCATCATAAACAAAATTCCCTTATTAACAATCTGGAAAAAGTCACAGCCAATATGTAAGCACTTATCAATGACCGGGAATTAACTGAAATATAATAATTGATTTACAAATTGTCACAATGACCATTATGATTCCATCTAGGTACACTAGTCAATAGTGTGGGATCTTGCAGAATGAATAACCACAGTCTGGCTTTTCCACTCCTTTTAGCACCTGATAGGGATTTAAGATGAGAATGTTTTCCTTTACGAAAGTTTTCGCTTTGGGCTTTGTTTCTTTAGCATTTAATAGCCTCGCAGCCAATGATTACCAAAACCCAAGTTTACCGACCGAGCAGCGAGTCAGTGACCTACTGGGTCAAATGACACTCCAAGAAAAAGTCGCCCAGTTAGAAACCGTTTGGCATCAAGGGCGTGAATTAAAGGGCCCTCACGGTGCACTAAAAACAGATATGGCCGAGAAAATATTACCTCTGGGCATCGGCCACGTAGCACGCCCCAGTGAAGACCTATCGCCTGTCGATAGCGTTAAATATACCAATGCTATTCAAAAATGGTTAGTCGAGAATACACGTTTGGGGATCCCTGCCATTTTTCATGAAGAAGCCTTACACGGTCACGCTGCCAGTGAAGCCACCAGCTTCCCCCAAGCGATTGCCATGGCCAGTACTTGGGATCCATCCTTAATTCATGATGTTTACCAAGCAAGTGCCGAAGAAGTCAGAGCAAGAGGTGGCAACCAAGCACTTACTCCTATTTTAGACGTCGCCCGCGATCCGCGTTGGGGCCGTATAGAAGAAACCATGGGAGAAGACCCCTACCTTATCGCAGAGCTAGGCGTGTCCGCGGTAAAGGGTTTCCAAGGTGACAAGCAACAGATCCCCGGCAATCGTGTTATGGCAACGCTCAAGCATTTAGCGGGCCATGGTCAACCAACGGGCGGACTGAATATAGCCCCCGCCCCCATTGGTGAACGGGCACTACGAGAAGTCTTCCTTTTTCCATTTGAAGCAGCAGTAACACTCGCTCATGTGGGCAGTGTCATGGCGTCATATAACGAAATTGACGGTATTCCGTCTCATGCAAACAAAATGCTACTAACTGATATTTTGCGCGATGAATGGGGGTTTGACGGCCTTTTAGTAAGTGATTACTACGCGATAAAGGAGCTCATTACTCGACATGGATTAGCAGGTAGCGATGAAAACGCCGCCATCATGGCTCTCAATGCTGGCGTTGATGTTGAAATGCCGGACCGTGATGTTTTCCCGCTGTTGACCAAACTAGTCAATGATAAAAAAGTTTCTATGCAGAAAATCGATACTGCAGTAACGCGTATTCTCCGAGAAAAGTTCAAGCTAGGTTTGTTTGAAAATCCTTACACAGATGAAGATAAAGTTGATGCGATTGTAGGCAGTCAGGCCCATCGTGATTTAGCCCAAACGACGGCCGAAAAAGCCATGGTACTGTTAAAGAACGACGGTATTTTACCCTTTAACCGAGCTATGATTAAACACGTGGCGGTCATTGGCGCTCACGCTGATGAAACGTTGCTTGGTGGCTACAGTGACATTCCTCGACAAACGGTGACGATACTTGATGGAATTCGAAATAAACTAGGACAATCAGTCAAGGTTGAGTTCTCTCGTGGCGCTATTATCACTGAGGACATATTAGAGCCGTCTCCTGCCGCGGTTATAGCACAAAGCTACTCGAAAGCGCGCTGGAACAAAGAAAATATGAAACTAGCGGATCAAAGTAACGCTCAACAACTCATAGATGATGCGGTTGCTGTGGCTAAGCGCAGCGACATTGCTGTGGTCGTAGTGGGCTCAAACGAGGGCACATCTCGCGAAGCTTGGGCCGAAAATCACCTAGGGGATAGAGACTCATTAGGCTTACTTGGTGGCCAGCATGCGTTGGTCGAGGCAGTATTAGCCACGGGCAAACCAACCGTGGTTATTTTATCCAATGGCCGACCTTTGACCCTAGGTAACTTGTATAAAGATGCTCCCGCTATTATCGAAGCTTGGTACTTAGGTCAAGAAACTGGTACGGCAGTCGCAAATGTGCTGTTTGGTGATGTGAACCCAAGCGGAAAATTGCCTTTAACCTTACCCAAAACCATTGGTCAACTACCGGTATTCTATAATCACAAACCGTCAGCAAAACGCGGCTATATTTTTGGCGATACCGCACCAGCCTTTGCTTTCGGTCATGGGTTAAGCTACACCACCTTCGCTTATGGTGATTTATCCATTGATGCTACTAATGCCAAAGCCAACGGCACTGTATCGGCAAGCTTTACGCTAACCAACAGCGGCGAAGTAGATGGCGAAGAAGTGGCTCAGCTATACATTCACGATGTATTTTCCAGCGTTACCCGCCCAGTTAAAGAGCTAAAAGGTTTTAAACGTGTTGCGCTAAAAGCAGGTCAAAGCAAAAAAGTAACGTTTGAATTACCAGTGAATTTACTGGCATTTTACGATGCAGACATGCGTTTTGTGGTGGAACCGGGGGAAATAAACATCATGATAGGCAGTGCATCAGATGATATTCGTTTAGAAGAATCGTTTGAAATTAACGGTGAAGTCAGCGAAATTACGCAAAAGCAAAAAGCTTATTTAACTCAAGTAAGTGTGCAATAGCCTTACCTTAAAAGTACAACATCACATAAAAAGCGGCCTATTCAGGCCGTTTGTGCTTTGTAGATCGAGTCGATAACTCTCAATACTTTAGCTAAAGTGAAATAACCGAGTCGCGCCACACCAGCTCAGGCTCAAATACGTGGCTTATGTCAGGCTGATTCGCTTGATAAATATTCTTCAAAATCCAGCTTGCTGCCATTTTACCCATATCTTGTACTGGGTAGTTCACTGTAGATAATTTAGGATACATGTACCGGGCTAATAGAACATTATCAAACCCCATGACTGAGATGTCGTTAGGTACCGCTAAGCCCCTATCACGAGCGGCTTGCATGGCTCCAGCGGCCATCTCATCGTTGGCACAGACCACGGCGCTAAACGCTATTTTTGTATCCAATAAGGCTAGCATGCATTCATTACCGCCTTCTTCTTGGAAGTTACCTTCACTGAGCAATGCTTCATTGCAGGCGATACCGAATTCAGACAACGCCTCTTGATGGCCAAGATAACGATCATTGGCATCCATTTTCCATAACGGGCCTGAAATATAGGCGATGTCACGGTGTCCGTTTTCTAATAAGGCTTTTGTGGCCAGGTAGCCACCACGGCGATTGTTTAAACTGATGCAGTTATCTGCTATTTGTGGGATATATCGGTTGATCAGGATAAAGGCATATTTAGTTGTTGCTAACTCAATGAGGTATTCGTCGCTGACGGCTTCTACGTGCAGAATAAGTGCGTCACAATTACGGTCGATTAAAAACTCAATACCGTCTTTTTCACTGGCAGCATCACTGTGCCCAGCAGCGATAATGACGTGTTTACCCGCGGTACGAAGTTGCTTTTCTATACCGCTCATCATTTCGCCATAGATTGGCCCGTGTAATTCTGAAACTAAAATCCCCACACTATTAGAACAATTTGACGCTAAAGAACGAGCAATTGAACTTGGACGGTAATTAAGGGTTTCCATCGCTTTGGTCACTTTTTCCCGGGTCTTTTCGCTAACGCGTGTGCCACCGTTCATCACCCTCGATACCGTCGCTAGAGAAACCCCAGCGAGCTCAGACACTTGATAAATTGTTGCCATAACGTTTGTACTTCACCTTAAATATATCTTGTGCGGGCAATCTCAAACGGCCTCTTTTACAATGGCTTGTTGAATTTCCGTCACCTTATTGTCGTTAAGTGTATAACGACTCATGACCCAAGATACAATGATAAACGCCACCGCAGGGAAAATAGTAAAAGACAATAATATGCCGTGCACCGCATCAGGGCTTTGGGTTGTATCAGCTTGATAACCGTAATATGCCAACAACCAACCCACTATCGCCCCGCCTAGTGCTAAGCCAAGTTTGATGAAAAACACCACTGACGAGTACGTCATACCCGTTATGCGAATACCCGTTTTAAACTGACCATAATCTACAGTATCCGCGATTTTTGCCCACAGTAACGGGGTGCCCATTTGCAAAAACACATTACCTATAAAATAAACGACAAACGCTAAAACCAATTGCTCTGGTTGGACCCAATAACTTGCTACGCATATCAGCGCGGCAATGAACAGTACGCCTATATACACTTTAATTTTGCAAAACCGTTTGACCACACTAGGCGCAACCGCACAGCCAATAATATTGCCAATCATACCTAAGGTGATAAATGCCGTGATCAAGTCTTCTCTGAGCAAAAAGTACTTCACGTAATAAATCGCTAAGGTATTACGCATCACCATACCAATGAGCACAAAAAAGGCCACGCCAGATAAAATTCGCCATTGGTCATTCTGCCATAATGACGCCATATCTTGCTTAAAGGTGGAGTCTTGCTTCGGTGCAATCACGCGCTCTTTGGTGCCAGCGAAGCACACTAAAAACATCAGTACGCCCACCGCACTCATAGCGGCAATCGTTAACTGATATCCTTTGGCTTTATCACCAGCACCAAACCAGTCGACCAATGGAAGCGTACAAGCCGTCACAATCAACCCACCAAGCATACCGAATACAAATCGGTAAGACTGTACCGATACCCGCTCTTTAGGATCGCCAGTAATTACCCCACCCAGCGCCGAGTATGGAATATTGATCGCAGTGTAGGCAATCATCAACAAGGCATAAGTGACAAAGGCATATATCACCTTGCCCTGCTCACTGAAATCAGGTGTAGTAAACGCCAGCACGCTTATCACGCCAAAGGGAAGCGCTAACCACAGCAAATAAGGCCGAAATTTACCGTATTTCGTTTGGGTGCGATCTGTCATCGCTCCCATCAAAGGGTCAGTTACTGCATCAAAGATACGCACTACTAAAAATAGCGTACCGACTATTGCAGGTGAGATACCAAATATATCGGTATAGAAAAAGGACAAAAACAACATCACCGATTGAAAAACGATGTTACTTGCCGTGTCTCCTAACCCATAGGCTATTTTTTCTTTAACGCTAACCATGCTGACTCCTGTGCGACTATGCGCTCTTGGCTAATTGGCGACTACTAATAAAATCTCGATATGCCAACCCGCTGGCCTTTATGGTGCGCTGTTGTGTGTCGTAATCTACGTATACTATGCCAAAGCGTTTTTCGTACCCTTCTGCCCATTCGAAGTTATCCATTAAACTCCACGCGAAATAGCCGCGAATATCTACGCCTTGCTCAGCCGCATCACTCACCGCTTGCAAATGCCCTTGAAAATATTCGATTCTATCCGTGTCTTGTACTTGCCCCTCGGCATAACTATCTGCCATGGCAGCACCGTTTTCAGTGATGTATACGGGCGGAAGTGTGTATTTGTTATTCAGTTGCAGCAAAATATCAGTTAAACCTAGAGGGTATACCTCCCAGCCCATCTCAGTAAAAGGCAATGATTCATCAACCCATTTTTGTCTGTCGTTATGACCCACACCTTCGTATACCTCGCGGGTGTAATAGTTCAGCCCAAGGTAGTCTAGCGGCTGACAGATAATCGCCATGTCGCCTTGTTGAATCGGCGGCAATTCTTCCTCTGGTAAGGTATTGATAGATTCGGGGTAGCGTCCTTCAAGCACTGGCATCGCATACCAATGATTAAGATTCTGATCTGCGGCCCATGCTGCCTTTTTATCTTTCTCACTGTCGGTTTTCGGGTAGCACGGGCTAACATTTAACACGATGCCATTGAGTGTTTCAGGACTGTTTTTAGCGAGTACTTGCATACCTAACCCGTGAGCAAGTAACAAATGATGGGCAGCTTGCTTACCGAACGCTTTGCTCTTCAAACCTGGAGCATGAATGCCTAGCTCATAGCCTAAATACGCACTGCAGAATGGTTCGTTCAAGGTTGAATATGAGTACACTCGGTCCCCAAACGCTTGCGTGATCAAGTCAACATAATCACGAAAATGATACGCTGTTTCACGATTCAACCAGCCACCTTTGTCTTCCAGATGCTGCGGTAAATCCCAATGATACAGGGTGACATAAGGTTTGATGTTTTTCTGATTTAACGCATCGAGTAGTTCAACGTAAAACGCTACACCTTTAGGGTCTAACTCCCCGCTGTGGGTGATAACCCTAGGCCAAGACACTGAAAACCGGTAGGCATCTACTTCAAGAGACTCTATCAACGCTAAATCTTGCTCCCAACGATTAAAATGGTCACATGCTTCTAGCCCATTGGAGCTGTCTTTTATTTTGTCAGGCGTAGCACAAAATTTGTCCCAAATACATGGTCTACGTGACTCTGCTGCACCTTCAATTTGGAAGGCGGCAGTGGCCACACCATAGGTGAAATTTGTTTGGCTAAGTGGAGAAGATTTTGCGAGGGATATTTTCATAATTAACTTATTCGTGGCCTAGGGTAAATATAAACATCGAAGAATTCAGACTGCACGGCTGATGATGCCAAAATTTCTATTTGGTTTACCGCAAAGATAAAAAACCAAATGAAAGCGCTTACATTGATGTTATTACTTTGTTACGCTTAGGTCAACAAAACAAGCTCGACTTGCTAAATTGATCTTAACCTGACAGGTAAAACACCATGATAAACCCAACTACTGCCATTCCACCGGAGTCGACTCAAAGCGCTAAGTCGCAAAGTTATCGCTTTGCTTTGACCTCGCTAACGTCATTGTTTTTTATGTGGGGTTTTATCACAGCAATGAATGATGTGCTCATTCCTCATTTAAAGGCCGTCTTTGCACTTAGTTACACCCAAGCTATGTTGATTCAATTCTGTTTCTTTGGTGCTTATTTTTTAGTATCGGTACCCGCAGGTTGGTTGGTTAAGCGCATTGGATTTCAGCGCGGGATCAGCGTTGGTTTGCTCGTCGCTTGTATCGGCTGTTTGTTATTTGTTCCCGCAGCGACGAGTCATACCTATTGGATATTCCTGACGGCGTTATTTGTGTTGGCATCAGGCATCACTATTTTACAGGTCGCTGCAAACCCGATAGTAACGCTGCTTGGCAAACCTGAAACCGCACCGAGCCGATTAACCTTAACTCAAGCCTTTAATTCTCTGGGAACCACGCTTGCGCCTATCATTGGCGGAATATTGATTTTCTCAGTCATAGACGAAAGCGATATGACAGCGAATAGTGTTATTCTGCCGTACATTATTTTGGCATCAGTACTGTTTTTGCTTGCTATGGTGTTTCTAAAAATATCACTGCCAGATACCAGCCCAGCTGAAATAGCCAATACACCTGATACTTTAAACACAACAAAGGGCAGCCCTCTACAACATCGCCACCTCACGCTAGGCGCAGTGTGCATCTTTATTTATGTCGGCGCTGAAGTATCCATTGGCAGTTTCATCGTTAACTTTTTGGGCGAACAGCACATTGCAGGCTTAGCAGAAGCAAGCGCCGCCACTTATCTAAGTTATTACTGGGGCGGTGCAATGATTGGCCGCTTTATTGGCGCTGCGGTAATGCAAAAAATACCTGCTGGTAAACTGCTCGCCTTCAACAGTGTGTGCGCTATGGGCCTCATTGCCTTGGCCATATCATCAAGCGGTGCGTTTGCCATGTGGGCGATATTAATGGTGGGTTTATTCAATTCCATCATGTTTCCAACTATTTTCAGTTTGGCCTTAGCAGGCTTAGGCAGTTTGACCAGTCGTGGCTCAGGCGTTTTATGTTTAGCCATTGTAGGCGGTGCTATTGTTCCTGTTTTACAAGGTGTTTTAGCTGACAGCATTGGTTTGCAACTGTCTTTCGTATTGCCTCTGGTTTGTTACTTGTATATCGCCTTTTATGGCCTGCAAGGCTCCAAACCGACTTCATCAACATCCGTCTAACTTTTACCCGAGATTTCCATTATGAAACAAAAATTTAATCACGCTCTGATGTTAGGTGCGGTCTCTCTAACCTCGCTACTTGTCGGCTGCAGTCAATCCACAACAGACAACGTTGTGATTTCAACGAAACAGGGCGTTGCAAAGAGCAAAGACGCTGCCACTGCGAACTCAATCGAGATTTGGCCTAAATTAAATATCGCGGTAAAGCCCGATGCCAAAATTGAACAACGTATCACTGACATTCTCAGTGGTATGACACTCGCGCAAAAAGTTGCCCAGACTATTCAGCCCGAAATTCGTGATATCACCTTAGATGACATGCGCACCTATGGTTTTGGCTCTTACTTAAACGGCGGCGGCGCATTTCCCAATGGCGACAAACACGCTTCGCCTAGTGATTGGGTAGCATTAGCGGAAAAGATGTACCAGGCATCGATTGACGACAGCATTGATGGTTCAACTATTCCTACTATGTGGGGCACAGACGCAGTTCACGGCCACAACAACGTGATTGGTGCCACGCTATTCCCCCACAACATTGGATTAGGGGCGGCTCATAACCCAGCATTGATTGAAGAAATAGCCAAAGCTACCGCTGAAGAAGTATTAGCGACAGGTATCGACTGGATTTTCGCGCCCACGGTTGCCACCGTACGCGACGATCGTTGGGGCAGAACGTACGAAGGATATTCAGAAGATCCTGAAATCGTTAGAGACTATTCAGCGTCCATCGTAAAAGGCTTACAAGGCAGTGCAGACAGCAATTTCTTAGGCGACCGCCAGGTTATTTCAACCGTTAAGCACTTTATTGGAGATGGAGGCACCGTTGGTGGTGATGATCAAGGTGACAATATTGCTGATGAACAGACCCTGTTTGATATACATGCACAAGGATACGTTGGCGGTTTAACCGCTGGTGCACAAAGTGTCATGGCGTCGTTTAATAGCTGGAACGGCGATAAGGTACATGGCAATCGCTACTTATTAACCTCAGTATTGAAAGAGCGTATGGGTTTTGACGGCTTTGTTGTTGGCGACTGGAACGGCCATGGGCAAATACAGGGCTGTAGTAATGAAAGTTGTCCGCAAGCAATGAATGCCGGACTTGATATTTACATGGTGCCGACTGGCGCTTGGAAACCCTTACTTGAAAATACCATCGCTCAGGTGGAGTCAGGTGAGATAAGTACTACTCGTCTTGATGATGCAGTTACTCGCATTTTACGAGTAAAGCTTCGCGCTGGATTATTCGATAAACCAGCGCCAGCTGGACGCATTTTATCTGGTAATAAAGACATTATTGGGTCGCCCGAACACAGAGCCGTAGCTCGTCAAGCGGTGCGTGAATCGCTGGTACTATTGAAGAACCATCAACAAGTTTTACCTCTGTCTGCGAACGCGAATATACTCGTTGCAGGTGGCGGTGCTGACAATATAGGTCAGCAATCAGGGGGATGGAGTATTACCTGGCAAGGAACGGGTAACACCAATCAGGATTTCCCTGGCGGCACATCAATTTATCAAGGGATCCAGCAAGCAGTCGCGCAAGCCAATGGTACTGTAGAACTGGCGGTAGATGGCAAATTCACCCAAAAGCCTGACGTCGCCATAGTGGTATTTGGTGAGCAACCTTATGCAGAAGGAAACGGCGATCTGGATAACCTTGAATACCAACGGGGTAACAAAACTGATTTAGCTTTACTCAAATCGCTAAAAGCGCAAGGCATACCGGTAGTATCGGTATTTCTGACGGGTCGCCCCTTGTGGGTCAACCCTGAATTGAATGCTTCTGATGCGTTCGTCGTTGCTTGGTTGCCCGGCACTGAAGGCGCTGGCGTGGCTGATGTGTTATTCACAGCGGCGAACGGTGATATTCAGCATGATTTCAAAGGTCAGCTGTCGTTTTCATGGCCCAAAAGTCCTACGCAAACCAACATTAATCGCTTTGATACAAACGACTCTGGCTTATTACCCTACGGGTTTGGCTTAAAATATGGCGAGAGAAGCACCGTAGATAACACACTTTCTGAGGAAACGGGCAGTGATAATGAACAAGCATTACCCGTGCTAGCCATATACGACAGAAACGTTCAAGCCCCTTGGAAAATGGCGCTCGTAACAGCGCAAAAAAGTGCGACGGTAGCCAGTAGTATGCTAGAAAATGGCGCGCTTAAATTCAGAACTATAGATAGACGTGTGCAAGAAGATGCATTCAAAGTTGAGTGGTTAAAAGCTGATGCTGGGCAAGTACGTATTTATCATGATTTTCCTCAAGACCTGCGCAGTTATACTGAAAGCAACAGTACGCTGCAGTTTGACTACCAACTTAATTCAGCACTTCAAGGTGCATTATTCCTACAGATGAATTGCACGCAATCATGTGAAAGCGACGCTGCCTTAACGCAACACATGCAGTTCGAACAGGCACAACCTTGGCAAACGATGTCGGTTGACTTAGCGTGCTTTAAGCAAAATTCTACTGACTTTTCAAAAGTGGGTATTCCGTTCGCTTTACGTTCAAAAGAGCCGCTGAGCTTATCAATATCTGATATTCGCATCGTGCCTAATACCGCATCTGATGCCATTATTCATTGCGCTACCCCTTAGCCTATTTGACGTGAGTAACACAGGTTTTGGCCTGTGTTACTCGTTACATTCTTGTTATTCTCCATTTCATACTTGCTCCAAAACTTATCCTTTAAAATCAGAATGTTGAATATTTTCGTGAACAATATTTTGTATTAACATTGTATGTCATAACAAAGATTTAATGAGAATCTGTCTTTGATGTTAATTATTTGTTGATCTTGATTAACAAATATCATAACCTAAATGAAAGCGCTTACATAAGTGCATTTTTTAAATTAAGAAATGAAAGCGCTTACAATAAACTCGTTCATCGACAACCGGGAACACACATGAAAGCTAAAACATTTTATAAAACACCAATCGCGACCAGTATATCGTTACTGCTAGGCGCCTCATTCATCGCGCCGGTCATGGCTCAGGAAGTTGATGCAAACGACCTAGAAGTTATTCAGGTCAAAGGTATTCGCGGTAGCATGATTAAATCGATGGACGTAAAGCGCTCTTCGGCAGGTATCGTCGATGCGATTAATGCTGAAGACATCGGTAAGTTCCCAGATACAAACTTAGCGGAATCATTACAGCGTATTACCGGTGTATCCATTGACAGAAACAATGGTGAAGGCAGTAAAGTAACTGTCCGCGGTTTTGGTCCTGAGCGTAACCTAGTAACGCTTAATGGCCGTCAACTTCCCACGACTACGGGTGATCGTTCGTTCGATTTTGCCAATATTGCTGCAGAAGGGGTGAGTGGCGTTGAGGTTTATAAGACGTCTAATGCAACCGTGCCGACTGGGGGTATTGGTGCCACAATTAATATCCTGACCAATAAACCATTAAACAACCCTGGCATGCATTCCACCATAAGTGCTCAAGCTCTTAACGACACATCGACCAATGAAGGTGCTGTGACGCCTGAGTTTTCAGGTATTTACTCCAATACATCTGATGACGGTAAATTTGGTATCTCTATTTCAGGCAGTTATTCAGAGCGTGAAAGTGGTAATCAACAAGCAAATGTAAGCACAGGCTGGCGCTCATTTGATGGTACAGCTGACCAAGATTGGAGTGGTGCTCCAGGGGCAAACCCACAATGGGGCGGCGTACCTAAAGATGAATTTCAAACCAATCGTCCTAGCGATGGTGATATCTATTCGGTACCGCAAACCACAGCTTATAAATTTGAAGAGCAGCAGCGTAAAAGAACCAATGCTCAGTTAGTCTTGCAATATAGCCCTGTTGAAAACCTCACCGCGTCCTTAGACTACACCTATGTAAAAAAAGATACTGATACACAATTTAATGATGTCTCAGCATGGTATGGCTTTTCACCTTCAAAAAACGTGTGGACAGACGGTCCTATCTCGTCTCCTTTACTGTATTCTGAAGACTACGAAGAAAACGGTGTTGGTTTACAAGATATCGCTATGGGTGGTGGAGATTACGGCACACGTGATGAAACCAAGTCACTAGGTTTGAACTTAGAATGGCAAGTGAATGACAACCTGAACTTAGAGCTGGATTATCATAATTCTTCTGCTGAAAATTCACCTAATAATGTGTTTGGTTCGAGCAATAACCTCGCTATGGCTGGTTTTATTCGTGCATCATCAGCAACAGATTTTACTGGCGACCTCCCTATCCTTGCGATTCGCGGTGGGAACGCGATTCAGCCATCGGATATGCTCGTAACAGGAAGCGTTTTTACCAATAATAAAAATCGTGCCGATACTGAGCAGACACAGTTTCGTGGTAAATATTTGCTTGAAGATGCTGGCAGCATCGATTTTGGCCTATCATTGACCACATCGGAAAACCGCGGCCAAACCAAAAACGTTCAGCGTAATAACTGGGGAGGAGAAGGTTCAGCGGGTACCTATGATGCAGATTTATTCCCTCGCAAATCGATTCAAAACCAATTTACCGATGTGAGCGGCGGCAACTTCGCAGACTTTAATGGTCTTTATGGCGAAGATTACGAAATTATGGATACCTATTTTGCCTTTGATTTTCATGGTGTAAGAGACCAAGCTGCCCAATTGTTAAGTGTGCAAGCAGTTGGCGATTGCGGTAATTCTTTTTGCCCTTCAACCGATTACGCATCGGATACTGACAGATATAACAAAGAAGAAATGACCGCTGTTTATGCCCAATATAATTATGACGGCGAAATAGGCGACATGCTGTATGACGTGCATGTTGGTTTGCGTTATGAAGAAACCGATGTTACCTCGACTTCTGCTGTCCCAGGTTATAATGGAGCAGTATGGAATGGCACAACTGAAGTCTTCTTGCTTTCCTCAGGCGAGCAGGAATTCCAAACGCAAGAAGGCAGCTACAACCATACTTTACCCAATTTCAATTTCAATATTGAAGTGGTTGAAGATGTCATGTTGCGAGCAGCTTACAGTGAAACCATAGGTCGTCCTAATTATAGCCAAATGATTGGTGGTACTTCACTCAACGAAGGCGCTCGATTTGATGGGGGAAGCGGAACCTCTGGTAGCGCTGCATTGTTACCGCTTGAGTCTGACAATATTGACCTTTCTGCAGAATGGTATTACGCCCCAGGAAGCTATGTATCGTTAGGGTATTTCAGAAAAACAACGACCAATAACGTTGTCATTGACAATATCCCAGTCACAACGGGTATTGCGAATCCTGCGAACGGTCCATACCAGCAAGAAGCGTTAGCCGCTGTGGGTGCGGATGGCGCCTTGCAACGCCAATATATATACGATACCTATGGAGCAACGGATCCTCTGGTAAATTTAGTGAATGGAAATATAGAAATTCAAGGCAATCCAGCCACCGATAGTTTGATGATTTTCGATATTGAAACGCCGGTTAACGAATCTGGTGAGTCAACATTTGATGGGATTGAATTTGCTGTCCAGCACCTATTTGGCGAAAGTGGTTTTGGTGGCATTATCAATTACACTAAAGTGGACACTGGCGCTGAATTCGACAACTTTGATATTGGCGCTAGCACCCAAGACGTTGAATTGGGCATCAGTGATACAGCAAACTTGGTAGCCTTCTATGAAGACTATGGCTGGTCTGTGCGTTTGGCTTACAACTGGCGTGACGAATTCCTTGAGTCTCAGTACCAAGGCGATGTAGGCGTTTCACCTGTATATGTCGAAGCTTATAGCCAATTAGATATGACCATTAGCTATGATGTCCCTCAGGTCGAAGGCTTAAATATTTTCTTTAATGCCATCAATTTGACTGACGAATACATTCGCAAGCATGGTCGTTCTGAATACCAAGTACTGAACGTGACTCAACAAGGAGCTCGCTACAATTTAGGTGCGCGCTACACGTTCTAGACGAGCTTGAGCGATGTCTAAAATGTTGTATCAGGCCGCTGAATTAATTCATGCGGCCTTTTTCTTCTTACTGCTACGGTACACATTTATATAAGGAACGGTTAACTTAGGTTAATCAATATGGCGTAGCCGAAATATAGCACTAAGTACTTACGTAGCTATACCTGCACAGCCTTATGTAATTAATGTAATGGGATCCAAAATGGCAAATAACGTATTACTTAACAGCATCGAGCACCAAAATGTAAAAGTGATTACCGAACACTCATCAGCCTATGGTGACAATGTGTGGTATTCCCCTACCTTCCCCAGTGAATTCAGAAGTGTTCAGGCTTATTACCCCATCTTCTTTAACAAAGATCCCAGCAGCGGAAAATTCTTTGCCATTGCCCTATTTGGATTTCAGGACCAAGAGAACTTGTTCTTGCAAGACAATAAATGGCAAGCGGGCTATATTCCCTTGACCGTCGCCAGACAGCCCTTCCTGATAGGCATACAAAAGGTTAGAGAAGACGGAATTGAGAAGGAGCAAAGGGTATTACACATCGATCTTGATAACCCACGAGTGAACCAAGAGCATGGGGAACCCTTATTTTTAACGCATGGTGGCAACAGTCCCTACGTAGACCGCGCAGCCGATATGCTGGAAGCGATACATCACGGTTTTGTAGATAGCGCTGCATTTATTGACTGTTTAGTCGAATACCAATTGCTAGAGACATTTACCTTAGACGTCACACTCAATGACGAATCTAAGCATCAAATGATTGGGTTTTACACCATCAATGAAGACAAGCTCAGCGAACTCGACGGTGCAGTATTGAGTAGGCTACATGAAAAAGGCTATTTGCAGGCCATTTATATGGCTATCGCTTCACAAGCGAATATCAGAACCTTAATGAATAAGAAAAACGAATTATTAGGGTTATAACAGCCTGTTGCGCCTAACCTAACTGAGCAAAATACCATGTCGTTAGTTGAAAGAAGCGTTAAGCATATTACCAATTGTCGCCCTGGCGATATTCCACAGTTTGTTTTATCGTCCTCGGAACCCCTTGTGTTGAAGGGGTTTGCTAACGCTTGGCCCATTGTCGAGGCAGGGCTTGATTCGCCTGAGCAAGCCGCCAACTATTTACGCAGTCTATACAATGGCAAACCTGTATTTAGTGCTTACGGCGAACCGGATACTCAAGGCCGAGTTTTCTATAACGACGACATGACGGGCTTTAATTGTCAGGGCGTAAAAGCCGATCTTAACCTAGTGCTAGATAAGCTATTAGCGCATCGTGGCGACCCTACTCCCCCTACTATTTATGTGGCTTCTGCTGACGTAAATAACTGGTTACCGGGTTTTAATCAAACCAATAATGCCGGGATGGATGAGTTTAATCCATTAACCAATATCTGGATTGGTAACCATAGTAGAATTGCTGCTCATTATGATGTGCCTAACAATTTAGCCTGCTGCGTCGTTGGCAAAAGACGTTATACGGTTTTTCCACCTGAGCAAATAGCAAATCTATATGTGGGGCCGATGGAACTATCACCAGGGGGCCAGGATATTAGTTTGGTTGATTTTGCTGCTCCGGATTATGTGAGGTTCCCGAAATTTAAGCAGGCGCTGCAAGCGGCTCAAGTCGCTGACTTAGAACCTGGGGACGCGTTATTTTTGCCTAGTATGTGGTGGCACCATGTGGAAGGTCTGACCGATTTCAACGTATTAGTGACCCATTGGTGGCGAGATAGCCCAGCCTATTTTGGAAGGCCTGAAAATGCATTGAAGCTCGCTATATTAAGTTTGCGCAATCTGCCTCCCGCCCAACGTGATGCCTGGAAAGCCATATTTGATCATTACATCTTTGCGCATCAATCTGGGGACTTGGATCACATCCCAGATGCAGTCAAAGGCATGTTATCGCAACCCCTAGATTTACTTTCAGCTAAAAAACTCAGAGCGGAACTGCTGAACAAATTGAAAGTGTAAGCTCACCTTGCCCGTATCATTTATAGGACAAAATCACAGATGAATAAAAAACCCATTAAACGTGTCGTTATTGCAGGTGGTGGCACCGCAGGCTGGATGGCCGCAGCTGCTCTTTCTAAACTATTAGGTAAAAATTTATCTGTTGTACTGATTGAGTCTGACGATATTCCTACGGTAGGGGTTGGCGAAGCGACCATACCTACCTTGCATATTTTTCATCGTTTGCTGGGTATCAACGAGCAAGAGTTTATGGCGGCCACGAATGCAACATTTAAACTTGGCATACAGTTCGAGAACTGGAAGGTCCAAAATCAAGACTACATTCATTCGTTTGGCTTTTTAGGCCAAGGTTGTTGGGCGGCAGGTTTCCAGCATTTTTGGTTGAAAGGCCAACAAAAAGGCATGGTGACACAAATAGGTGATTATATACCCGAGCATTTAGCCTGTCGTGAGAGCCGATTTGCCGTACTGGCTAATCAAGAACAAAACCACGCGTATCATTTAGACGCCGGCTTATATGCCCAGTACCTACGAAAAATCGCCGAGCAACATGGCTGTAAACGTATTGAAGGCAAAATAGAGACCGTAACCTTAGATGACAACTCAGGGGATATATGCGCACTTACCCTCGCCTCTTGTGAGGTGATAGAGGGCGATTTATTTATTGATTGTACTGGCTTTCGAGCATTATTAATTGAACAGGCTTTGCACACTGGGTTTGAAGATTGGAGCCATTGGCTACCCTGCGACTCCGCGGTAGCAGTGCAAACCACTGCCAAACCTAATCCAGTGCCATATACTCGTTCAATCGCTCGTGACGCAGGTTGGCAATGGCGTATTCCTTTGCAAAATAGAACGGGTAATGGCTTAGTATTTTGTAGCAAATACATGAGTGATGACCAAGCAAAAGCAGCCTTGTTAGCGAACATTGAGGGAGAGCCCCTCAACGAACCTCGAGTGATAAAATATAAAACCGGCACACGGCGTAAACATTGGAACAAAAACTGTATTGCAGTTGGCCTATCTTCTGGGTTTATAGAACCATTAGAATCAACTGGTATTCACCTTTTTCAAAGAGCCATTGTGCGCTTGATGCTGATGTTCCCATCGAATGGGATTGCACAAGCGGATGTAAACGAATTCAACGCCCAAAGCCGCGCCGATGTAGATGACATCAAAGACTTCATCATTTTGCACTATCACCAAACCCAGCGAACTGATACGCCATTTTGGCGTTATTGTAAGAACATGCCTATCCCAGATACACTACGTCACCGAATGGATTTGTTCGAAAGTACAGGTAAGGTCTTTAAAAAAGCTGAAGAGTTGTTTGGCGAAACCTCTTGGATCCAAGTGATGCTAGGTCAAGGTATTACACCTCAACAATATCACCCTATCGTTGATATTATGAGTGATGAGGAACTCAAGCAGTTTTTAGATAACATCAAATCGAACGTAAAACGTAAAGTCGCTAATTGGCCAAATGTGAATGACTTTATACGACACTACTGCCAAACAAACATTCCCACTTTATGACATTACCTTTCACTATCAATGCAAATAAAACGGTTAAGGTGATTAAGGTTGGGCGGGAGCAGACGCCCATTATCGTCATTGATGATGTGTTGCTAGCTCCCCGTGAATTAGCAGCAGATGCCTGTCAAAATCAATGTTTTAGTCGGCAAAACAGCGGTTTTTATCCGGGAGCGCGTGCTGACCTCCCGAGGGATTATACTATCGAGGTACTGCAGTCGATCTATAAACAGGTCGCCCAAATTCATCACATACCTCAACATCTGCAGCTCAAGCATCAAGCGGGCTATTACTCTTTGATTAGCACACCTAGTCATGCGCTCTCGACCTTGCAACGCATCCCTCACTTTGACGCTGTCAGCCCCTTTTATTTTGCACTATTGCATTACGTAAACCCTAGACATCATGGTGGAACAGGTTTTTTCAGGGACAACAATACGGGCTTCGAACGCATTACGCCAGTGCGTGAACGTCAATATTTAAGTTCGGCTGCCCACTTTATTAATAACGTGGCCCAACCCCCTGCTGGGTATATTACGGCTTCCACGGAACAATTTACCTTACATTCTCAAATCGACTATAGACCAAATCGTTTGCTTATTTACCCAGGTAATTTATTACACTCCGGATTGATCGCGTCTGATAAAGACATTAATGAAGACCCTGCATCAGGTCGTCTAACCGCCAATATCTTCATCGATTTTGTCTAACGCCCGTCCTGGGAACCGATGTCACCAAAACAGGAATTTACCTCTCAGTAAACGGCGGGAGCATCGTTAAAAACTGACGAGTAATAAAAATATACCTGACGCATTAAGAAGAAAAAAATCTATAATAATCAACAAAAAATTTAAGTAAACGCGGAATTGAGCGGATTTACGGAAAAATAACCTATACAATGCCTATCGCAGGTTTCTGCAAACAATATTTCAAACAAAGTAGAGTAGACTATGAGTAAAGGTACAGTTAAGTGGTTTAATGCAGACAAAGGTTTCGGTTTCATTACTCCAGAAGACGGCGGAAAAGATTTATTTGTTCATCACTCAGAAATTAAAAGCGGTGGTGGATACGCAACTTTGAATGACGGCCAAGCGGTTGAGTTTGAAGTTGGACAGAGCCCTAAAGGCCCATGTGCGAACAACGTAGTACCTGTTTAATTACAGATTTACGTGAGTAATCGCCTAAAACGAGCCGCATTGCGGCTCGTTGCTTTTACGCTACTAATAAAATTTATACGGTCATATTAACAACTAGAGTACCGCGATAGCAGCAGCATAGTCAGGCTCATCAGCCGTTTCAGATACTTGCTCTGTGTATAAAACCTTGCCGTTTTCATCCAAAACAACCACACAACGCGACAACAATCCAGTTAACGGACCATCCACGAACTCAACACCGTATTCGGTACCAAACGAACTTCTGAAGCTAGAACCTGTAGCCACATTTTCTATTCCTTCTGCTCCACAAAAACGTGCGGCAGCAAAAGGCAAATCAGCTGATACACACAACACTTTAGTATTTACTAAGCTGCTGGCTTGCTCATTAAATTTGCGCACTGACATGGCACATGTGCCTGTATCCACCGACGGAAAAATATTGAGTACTAAGCGTGCCCCTTTATAATCAGCCAATGTGGTTTCAGATAGATCAGTTTTAACCAAACGGAAATCTGCTGCACTTTCACCAACACTCGGTAACACGCCTACGGTGTTAAAAGGGTTGCCCTGTAAAGTTACTGTACTCATATGTTCTCCAATCTCGTTAAATAATGCGAATTCTTAAGATAACAAAATGGGGGACGAAAGATAGAAAACAATAGCGAGGTCTTATAATTACTTTAAACAAGGTAATGAATATGTCATCCACAATCAGATTAGTCATTTCAGCTTTAGTCGCCTTTGGGTTTTATTTCACCTGGACCTTTTGGGCCAATAGCTTAGTAACTGACAACAGTGGGGATATTCTGCGCTCGGCGTTGGTGCAAGGAACGCTCAGTGCTAGCGTCACAATATTATTTACCTTCGCGCTGGAAAAATCGGTTAGTCACTTCGGTAATCGCAACCTATCATTGATCTTCGTTGTGCCTATCTTGTGCTCAATTCACGCCAAAACAAGACAAAATATCGCGATATTCAAAACGTTTAATCATGCGCTAGATAACGCAGCAACAAAACTTAGTTCAAGGGCAATACCCGGCACATTGCTTGCGCCGCTTGTTCCTATCACGATACAAGGCGGCTTAGCCTTGGGCGTGAATTTGCTAAATCAAACACCGAATTTACTACTGACTATATTGCCAAGCATCATATTTAGCGCGATATATGGTTACCTGTATACATTTACCCTTTTGAAAGAGCGACGCCAGATTACACCGTCGACTTAGTCACTACCGCTCAAGGGTAACAAATTGATAAGAGTGAGGGTTTTTATGATCAGGCTCATGCGACTCAACATTGACTTCACGCCACCCATCGTCAGAGTAATCAGGGAAATAGGTATCCCCAGGGGTATCAAGGGCTATTAAAGTTAAGTAAAGGCAATGACTGTAAGGTAAAAAATGTTGATACACAGTCCCACCGCCAATCACCATTATCTCTTGCTCTTCGTCACTTAATCCTTGCTGGCTTAAGTGTGACGTAGCCGTTGCAATTGCGTTATCACAACTGTTCACAACGGTTGCATCGGCAAGTTGATAAGCCTGGTCGTGAGTAATAACGATATTCAGGCGACCAGGCAGTGCTCTGCCGATAGACTCGTATGTTTTGCGACCCATAATAATCGGCTTACCCAGAGTCACTCGTTTAAAGTGTTGTAAATCAGCGGGCATATGCCACGGCATCTGGTTGTTTAAACCAATTACTCGTTTGTTTGCCATTGCAGCAATCAAGGCAATTTTTGCCATTAACCTACTCCCCTACATTGATACCGCTATTACTACCAAAGGCACGCAATTACTTCGGTTAGCTAAGCCATTCCTAACTAACCGATTAATATATATTTATTTTTGGTACACAACTTCAAAATCATCATCACCATCAAAATCGTCATCATCGTCGTCGAAGTCGTCATCATCTTCGTAGTTTTCAACCGTCTCTTTATGATAGGTATCCCACTTAAAGCCCACGTCTTCGTCTTCCGATTCATCTATAACCTCGGCCGGCAAGGTGTCGATGAATTCCATTACTTTGATACACAACTCTTTAGTGTTCTTACCTTGAACGGCTGAGATGCTATAATAATCACCTTCCCATTCCATCGCTTGTGCAATCTCTTTACACAAGTCTTGCGCTTCATCTTCGAACATCAGGTCAGTTTTATTAAACACTAACCAACGTGGTTTAGCGGCTAATTTAGGACTGTATTTTTCCAGTTCGGCGACAATGGCTTTGGCGTTGTCCACAGGGTCAGAACCATCCGCTGGCATCAAGTCAATTAAATGCAGTAATACACGGCAGCGTTCCAGATGTTTAAGGAATTGGATCCCCAAGCCAGCGCCTTCAGATGCCCCTTCTATCAAGCCAGGAATATCGGCGATAACAAAGCTACGCATGGCATCTAAACGAACAACACCTAAATTAGGAACTAAAGTAGTAAAAGGATAATCAGCTACTTTAGGCTTGGCCGCCGATACACTGCGTATAAAGGTAGATTTACCGGCATTGGGCATGCCCAATAACCCCACATCAGCAAGTAGCATCAGCTCAAGCTTGAGCATGCGTACGTCACCAGGGGTGCCTAAGGTCTTCTGCCTAGGCGCTCGGTTAGTACTGGTTTTAAAGCGTGCATTACCTAAACCGTGAAAACCGCCTTGGGCAGCTTTAAGACGTTGACCATGCTTGGTTAAATCGCCCAGTAATTCGCCCGTTTCAGTGTCTGTGGCACGTGTGCCTACTGGCACCATCACGTCAAGATCCACACCTCTACGACCAGTACAATCAGCACTTCTACCATTTTTACCGCGCTCAGCACGATGAAATCTTTCAAAGCGATAATCGATAAGCGTGTTTAGGTTTTCATCCGCGACTAGGTATACGCTACCACCATCGCCGCCATCGCCGCCGTCCGGGCCGCCATCTGGAACATATTTTTCTCGGCGAAAACTAACCGTACCGGCTCCGCCATCACCCGCTTCTACGCGGATCTCAGCTTCATCTACAAATTTCATCGTTAACTCAACTTTCAGGTAAAGTGTATAAAGAGTTTATACTACTTCGCTATTTGCGGCATCACACCACAACTCAGCGCGTTTGCCCGTCCTTTCATACATATGAAGGTAGGCTTCTCAAACAAAAAACCCCGCACAAGCGGGGTCTTTTAAACTTATGTATGGCTGCTAATTATTCAGCAACGATACTTACAAATTTACGGTTTTTAGGACCTTTCACTTCGAATTGAACTTTACCGTCTGATAAAGCAAACAAAGTATGGTCTTTGCCGATACCCATATTGTTACCAGCGTGGAAACGAGTACCACGTTGACGAACAATAATGTTACCTGCTAAAACTGACTCACCACCGTAGCGCTTAACACCTAAGCGTTTACTTTCTGAGTCACGACCGTTATTAGTACTACCACCAGCCTTTTTATGTGCCATTAGTTGAAACTCCTATTAAGCGCTTATACCAGTGATTTTCACTTCCGTGAACCACTGACGGTGACCCATTTGGGTACGTGAATGCTTGCGTCGACGAAACTTAACAATCTTAACTTTGTCGCCACGACCATGCGTTACTACTTCAGCTGTAACTTTTCCGCCACTAACAAAAGGCGTACCGATCTTAACGTCTTCACCATTGCTCACCATCAAGATTTCAGCGAATTCTATTGACTCACCTAGAGCCACTTCGATCTTCTCAAGACGAACGGTTTGGCCTTCAGCCACACGGTGTTGTTTGCCACCACTTTGGAAAACCGCGTACATAATTAACTCCGCTCTGCGCTTATATCGTAGCGCTATATATTCAAAAACAGGGCGCGAATTGTACGTGAAGCATCCAGTGGTCGCAAGTACCAAATTCAATTTATTTGCTCAAATATGCAGCAACACATATTCTACGTGTCTTTGCGGGCAATTGTTACATAATGTCTACTGGATACCCTGTGCAATTTCTGTAAAATCGCACGCTAATTAATACCTTACGTAAGAGCTGAAATTTAAGTATGGATTTAGACAACATCCTTTCCCTCGCTGAGCCAGATATGCTCGCGGTCAATCAATTGATCCAAAAGCAGGTGAATTCAGATGTCTCGCTGATCAATCAATTAGGTTTTTATATCGTCAACAGCGGCGGTAAACGCTTACGTCCGCTGTTAACTGTTTTGGCAGCACGCGCCTTAGACATTCAAGGCGAGCAGCACCATACACTTGCAGCGATCGTCGAGTTCATCCACACCGCCACGCTATTACACGACGATGTAGTAGATGAATCGACCATGCGCCGAGGTCGCGAAACCGCAAACGAAGTATTTGGTAATCAGGCCAGCGTATTGGTTGGTGACTTCCTTTATACCCGTTCATTTCAAATGATGGTCACATTGGACAGCATGCGCGTCATGCAAATATTATCCGATGCCACGAATGTCATTGCGGAAGGCGAAGTACTGCAGTTGATGAATTGCAACGACCCTGATACCAGTGAAGAAAGTTACATGCAGGTCATTTACAGTAAAACTGCGCGTTTGTTTGAAGCCGCGACGTTATTATCCGCAGTACTGACCAAGCAAAGCACTGATATCGAAAACGCCATGCAAGATTATGGTAAGTACTTAGGTACAGCCTTTCAGCTGGTAGATGACATAATGGACTATGCCTCCGACAGTGAAGATATGGGCAAAAACATGGGGGATGATTTAGCTGAAGGCAAACCGACCCTACCACTTTTATATGCCATGTGGCATGGCACCCCACAACAATCGGCTTTAATTAGAGAAGCTATTGAAGAGGGAAATGGTATGGACAATCTAAGCGCGATACTCAGTGCGATTGAAGAAACCGGCGCCTTGACCTATACCAAACAGCAGGCACTTAATGCCTGCCAACAAGCCATTGATGCATTAACACCGATTGCCGATTCAACCTACAAACAAGCATTAATTGGCCTTGCGCATTTGTCTGTGGAGCGTGTCGCTTAACCATATTTTCTTAGCAGCAATCCACCTGTGCTTTCTTGCGCGCATGGTGGCTGCTAGTACGGCCTACTCCTTCGAAATACTCACTCGGCCATTTACGGTAGAGGCAGAGACCTTTCCTTGCCCCTGACCTGTGCTGGTTGATAACCAACTGCTTGGACCATATTTATCTTTTTGCACTTTATCATTGGTCAGTCGGTTGACTATTTTGCCGCCTGCGTGAGCACGAATATCAAATAGCGCTGATACCTCTTGCGTAAAACGTAACGCTATTTCACCACCAACGGTTGTTGCCGTTACTTCCCCTCCTTTGGCTAAGGTTAGATCAACATTCAGTTCGCCATTCACCGTTTCCAATTTAGCGTACTCCACCGTCTGCATGATGAGTTTAACGTCACCATTGACTGTGGCTGCTCTTACTTCTTGGCTGCTAGACTCAACATTTACATCACCGTTAACCGTTTCATATTTATCCTCGCGTCCCTTGCTGCTGCGCGACCGGATATCACCATTAACAGTTTCAATAGTCACATCACCTTGTAAGTCATCCGCATTTATATCGCCATTGACCGACTCTAAGCGCAAGCGCCCAGCAAGTTGCTTTGCTTTTATATCGCCATTGACTGTTTCGACACTGACGCCGCCGGTGATATTACTTAGGGAAACATCCGCATTGACGGCGGTGTAACTCAAGCGACTTTGATTCGGCACGTAAATCACCAGCTCATCCTCATCTTTATGGCCCCAACCGCCTCGCTGACCATTTTTCACTTTGACTTTAATAATGACTTCATTGCCACGACGCTCGAAAATAAAGCGTTCTGTACGCTCGCCTAAAGTGCCTTTTACCTGTACCTGGGGCTTATCCCAGCCAATTATTTCAGCCCGGCCATTTACGTGCTCAATTTCCACGTAACCTTTGGCATTAGCCGCCACCGTTTGGTCGACCTGCTCTCCCGCAAAAGCACTCATACCGACGCCAGCAAACATACTCGCCCCAGTGAATAACGCAGCCAATAATAATTTTCTCATCTTCGTACTCCCATACATTCCAGCTAGATCTGCGACCATTTAGGTGAATGCACTCGCTCAATTAAATTTATTTGTTGCTGATGTACGCTTTGCAGCATTTTCAACAAAGCCATATTGTTTGGTTCGTTCTCAAGTGCTTTTTTAATCGCTTGCGCCGCACTATCTAACTCGACTAATTGTTGTTGCCAATTTTTAGTTAATGCTGTTTGCCCTTCATATTGCACTAACAAAGCGCTTTTTTGCTCTGCATGTTGGGCACTTAGCGCGGCAACCAAATCGTTTCCTGTGATCATTGGCTCACTGGGCATCAAGCCTTTCCAGCTCAGCAAAGCAACCATGACTATGCCAGCGGCAAGTAGAGCCCATCGGCCGATACCATCACTCTGCTTGATATGACCATCACGCCCATTAAGAATGCGCACGTTATTCTCATCATCTTGTTGTTTAACTAACGCAAGTTCAATCCCGGGCCATAAATCTCGCTCCGGTTGCTTTTGCGCATCTAGCTCTGCCAACTTATCTTGCAGTGTCTGTTCAAAATCTTGTTTACGCATATCCCATCCACTCCTCTAACAGCTTTTTCGCTCGATGGAATTGAGCCTTACTGGATCCCACTGCCATATTCGTCATTTGAGCAATCTCTTCGTGGCGATACCCTTCAATAGCGTGCAACACAAATACTATTCTTGCCCGTTCGGGCAAACGTGTAACGTATTTTTCAATATCTACCTCGCCAGTTGAGGGCTCTGCGATGTCATTCGCCGCGCTTGAGTCCTCAAGATTAAACATGCGCTGTACCCACCCACGCTGCTTACGAATATACGAAATCGTAATATTCGACGTGACTGTATGCAGCCAAGTGGAAAACTTACTCTGCTCTGAATAATCCCCAATTTTGCGCCACAGCTGAATAAACACTTCTTGTGACGCATCTTCAGCCAAGGATTTATCACCCGTTAGGCGATAGCACAGGGCATATACCTGCCCAATATACTGGTGATACAGTTGATGATATGCCTGTCGGTTTCCGTTTTTTACCGCTAGTAGTAGCTGCCGCTCTTCATCAGTGGCAAACTTGTCCTTGGCGGCAACGACATTTGAATACTCTGTCAATCTTCTGTCTTCGTTGGCTAGATTACTAAATGAGTCGCAGGTTAACCCACAAAGGTTTAAAGCAGCAAAAAAGAAACCACTTGTCTTCTGGGAGTAACATGAAAGTTTTAGGTTTATTTACCGGTACCACTCGGCCGATTGGCAGTAAAAACTCGCCTTCAGGTATTGATAAACGGCCCGTGGCAGAAGTTGAAGTCGACTATCTGGGGATCAAAGGGGATATACAAGTAGACAAACGCTACCACGGCGGGCCTGAGAGAGCCTTACATCAATATGCATTGTTAAGCTATGAAACCATCATTAAACGTCACCCGCTCATGCACAGACGGGCTATACCGGGCAGCATTGGTGAAAATATCACGGCGTCATTGATGCACGATAAGAACGTCAATATCGGTGATATTTACAGAATCGGACAAGTTGATGTACAGGTTAGCTCTCCGCGCATTCCCTGCTGGAAAATAGAAGAAAAGTTAAATCAGCACGGACTCGTAGATTTCATTGCTAAACAACAGATCACCGGCTGGTATTACCGCGTGTTAAAAGAGGGCGTTGTCGCTACTGGTGATAACATTACCTTGCTCAGTCGAGTCAACCCAAGTCTCAGTGTTGCCACGTTCGTCAAGCAGCATTTCGATAGCAATACCAGCAAAGACACCTTGCAGGGGTTAAGTCAGGCCCAAGGACTTGATCCTGAATGGCAAGACAAACTAAATCGCCGTATGTTGCGCACTCACTAATTTTTGGGCATAAAAAAACACCGCGAAGGCGGTGTTTTTTAGTATTCAATCAGGCTTAAATTAAGCTTCTTGAATAACAATCAATTTGATTGTAGCAGTAACTTCTGAGTGCAACTGTAGATCGATTTCGAACTCACCAGTTTCACGCAAAGTACCAGTAGGCAATTTAACTTCAGATTTAGCAATCTCAACACCAGCAGCAGTAATTGCCAACGCGATGTCACGAGTACCGATAGATCCGAATAATTTGCCTTCGTCGCCAGCAGGAGCTGCGATGGTCACTTCAGCAAGTTCAGCAACTTTTGCTGCACGAGCTTCAGACGCTGCAAGCTGATCAGCAATTTTTGCTTCAAGCTCTGCACGACGTGCTTCAAATTTTTCTACGTTTGCTTTAGTAGCAGGAACGGCTTGTCCTTGTGGGAACAAGAAGTTACGTGCATAGCCTGATTTTACAGTGACATTGTCACCCAAGCCGCCCAGGTTGGCGACTTTGTTTAGTAGAATGATTTCCATCTTTGCTACCTTCTTAATTTCGCCAGGGATTACTTGTGAGAATCAGTATATGGAAGCAATGCTAGGAAGCGCGCGCGCTTGATAGCAGTTGACAACTGACGCTGATATTTAGCGCTAGTTCCAGTGATACGACTAGGTACGATTTTACCACTTTCAGTGACATAGTTTTTCAACATAGCGATGTCTTTATAATCAATCTGGACAACACCTTCAGCTGAGAAACGGCAGAATTTACGACGTCTAAAAAAACGAGCCATTTTTTGTCTCCTTATTCTTGTTCGTCAGAAACAGCTTCAGCTGCTTCAGGTTCTACAGACTTGTCTTCAGAAGACGGTCTTTCATCACGCTTTTCACGACGTTCTTCTTTAGCCATTGGTGACTGTTCAGTTTCAGCATCTTTTGTACGCGTAACTAGGTTACGCAAAACAACGTCATTGAAACGGAAAGCAGTCTCTAGCTCTTCAACCGCTTCAGCAGATGCTTCAGCATTGATAAGGACGTAGTGTGCTTTGTGTAGTTTGTCGATCGGGTAAGCCAATTGACGACGGCCCCAATCTTCCATGCGGTGGATTATGCCACCATTCTGGGTAAGAATTCCGGTATAACGCTCGATCATACCTGGAACTTGTTCACTCTGGTCAGGGTGAACCATGAATACGATTTCGTAATGACGCATCATATTGCTCCTCACGGTTGTAGCCTCGACAGCACAGTCAGACTGTATGGAGACAAGGAACTAATTAAGGTGACTGTTTTAAGCGGCGCGAATTGTATATAAACTGGTCGGTAGGCACAAGCACTATTTGTGCTTATACCCACTTAATATCAAGGGCTAGGGCGTTGGTCCCGTTTTAGCCGCTCATCTAGCTAGCATTTGGCCGATTTGGTTAATCGTCGATGTCTTGCTTGGTCAACCAATCACTTAGTTTTTGCATATCCTGCACAGCAGCAAAAGTCAGCTCTTCGACCCAATCATGCACATTCTCCCACCACGCAGGGTGGTCGCCTTGTTGTATCTGATTGGCAACTTTTTGTACTCTGGCTAAGCCAACTGAGCCTGCCGCACCTTTGATTTTATGTGCTTGGGAACACACTTCATCTTTCTCATTGGCACTGAGGCTCAGTTGCAGTATTTCCAAATAGACAGGCATGTTTTCTTCAAACACCTTGACGCTGGTGCTGACCATTTCGTGGCCTATGGTGTCCACCAACATTTGCAGTAAATCCAGGTCAAGAATGGCGTCAAGCTCACGATCTGGCTCTTCTTCTTTGGGTTTATGGGCGTCGTAGGGCTGCTCACTGAATAATGAGTTAAACACTTCAATCATGCGGCTCTTCTTAACGGGTTTAGCAATCACATCATCCATACCACTGTCTAAGTATTCTTGACGACGTTTAATCACGTTAGCCGTTAACGCCACTATGCTGGTTTGCTCAACGAGTCCTTCATCGTGCAACGTGGTGGCCACGTCAAAACCTGTCATATCGGGTAACTGAATATCAAGCAGAATCAAATCGTATTGCTTGTCTCGCACCATTTTAATGGCTTCGCCACCCGTCATGGCTACATCTACGTGCTGATCGAGTTTCTCCAATAACGCTTTAGCGACCATGACATTGAGTTCAATATCTTCAACCAACAAGATATTCAAACCACGCACCTGTAATTCTTCTACTTGCATAGGACGCTTACTGATGGGTAACGGCAATTCGACTGAGAAACAAGTACCTTTGCCTATTTCGCTGCTGACTTTGATTTCACCATTCATCAACGACACCATCTGCTGACAAATCGCCAAACCAATACCTGTCCCCGTTGCACTTTGATGTTCAGGCAGGTTAACTTGATAATACATAGCGAATATTTTATCGAGCTCAGTTTGTGGAATACCCACGCCAGTATCGCCAACACGGAATGTCACATGGCTGATACCATCCCCAGACGTACGAGCTTCAACGCTTAAGCTCACCTTACCTTTTTGGGTAAACTTGACGGCATTAAACAGCAAGTTCCACAAAATTTGACGCAAGCGCGTACCGTCAACTTCCACAAAATCAGGCAAGGGCTCTCTTATTTCCGTGTCAAACGCTAGGTTTTTATCAGCCGCAAGCAATTTAATGATACTGCTAAGCTCTTCAGTGAAGTCTTTAATGGATACGGTTTTCAGCGACAACTCAAGTTTATCTCGGCCCATGCGATCAATATCAATGATGTCGTTAAAGATATTCCCTAAGGTAATACCGCTGGCGTAAATAGTGCTCACCCAATTAAATTGCTCTTTGTCTAACTTGGTGTCACGTAGCATGCGGCTTAAGCCCACAATACCGTTTAACGGTGTGCGCAGCTCATGGCTTATCGTCGCAATAAACTTGGTTTTATCTTTGCTGGCTTTCGCCACAATATTTTCGGCTTGTTTGCGTTCAGTGATATCACGGCCAAAGGCTAACAAACCTAAACGGGAACCATCTTTTGCATAAAATGGTACTTTGCGCATTTCGAAATAGCCTCTGCGGCCATCCGCAAAGCGCAACCAAATCTCTTCAGTAATACTGGCGTTTTTCTCTAATACCTCATGGTCACTTGCTGCCACTTGGCTGGCCAATTCTTCTTCCCACACTTCATGAGGGGTAAGGCCTATCAGCTCTGCCTCAGTGCGTCCAGTCATCTGTTCAGCTACCCGGTTACAGCCGGCAAATTGGCCTTCTTCATTGCGGTAATAAATTAAATCAGGAGAAGCATCAATGATGGAGCGCAGCAAAGTAGATAAACGCAAAGCCTGAGCTTCTTTTTCCGCTCGGTCTTTTATTTCGTTTTCCAATTCAACAAATACATTTTCACGCTCGGCTTGGGCATTTTTGCGCTGCTCTATCTCGTAATTCAGCTGCTTGATATTATTTTGTAATTCACGGCTAAGCAAAATATCTTCTTCGCGTAAGCGCTCTAACTGGGTGATGACTTCTGCTAAATGACCTCTAGAACGCTCAAGCTGTTTGACCAATTCACTGAAAAAGAACAGCACCCAAGGCGCGCTGACAATCGTCAGTATAATGGCGCTCATAAAATCTTCGAGTTTCACGTCGCCGATAATATAAATACGTAAAAAATAGGTTCCCGTCATGGTGAAAATCAGGGTGAGGAAGACAAACAACACGCTGACCCGCAATGTGCCAAAACGATTGATAAACTGGGCAAATCTAAGGGCCCAAGGTTCTACTGACTCTTGACGCTGCATGCAATGATCTCATATTTAAACGAATGGCTGTGAGCGCGCCATGCTAGCAAGTTCGCCCACAGGGTCAACTGATAATCGTCGTTCGGGGGTAGCAAAGCTAAATTGGCTATTTTTCAGGCGCAACAGGCACTTATCCTTAGTCACACCGCTTTGACAGTATTTATGCAATGCAAATTGTACTTTTTATGCACTTTTTTTAAATAAATATTCTACTGCAAACCATAAAACCCCTGTTTACAGGGAGTAATTTTAACTATTTATTAACACCAGCCGGTAAATATCACTGTTATTACATAGGATATAACCAAGTAAATTATTTTAACTTAAGCCATTGATTTTAACTATTATTTTTAGAAAAGCCCGACTTAAAGTAAGGATTTTTATAGCAAGTTCGCACTTCTGAATTGATTTATATATTTTAACTCGGTATTTTGTACGACCTGCTTAGTATAAATATTCGATACTCGACTGGTATCCCCAATAATAAAAACGACAAGAATACATAGCGTAACACGGCGCAATTCGGCCACTTTTTTTGTGTGCCAAAGTTTGCCCGTGAGCGTTAGATAAAAATAAAGCAGTAATCTATAACACAACCCTACCAGTCGTCGGTTGAAGGAGTTACGTCAATGAGTTTATATAATCCTAATGATTCCAAAGACAACTGTGGATTTGGTTTAATCGCCCATACGCAAGGCGAAGCCAGCCACAAGCTTGTTATTACTGCCATCGAAGGATTGGATCGCATGCAGCACCGTGGCGGTATCGCCGCCGACGGTAAAACCGGGGATGGTTGCGGCTTGCTAATGCAAAAACCGGATGCGTTCTTTAAAGAAATCGCCGCCGAAAACGGATGGAAATTAAGTAAAAAATACGGTGTCGGGGTTATCTTCCTTAATCAGGACGAAACTTTAGCGGCCAAAGGCCGTAAAATTCTGAATGAAGAATTAGAACGAGAAACCCTAGGCGTGGCAGGTTGGCGCGTGGTGCCGACAGATCATTCCGTACTGGGTGACTTAGCCGCCTCTGGTGTGCCGCAAATCGAACAGGTTTTTGTTAATGCGCCTTCTGGATGGCGTAAACGAGATCTGGAACGTCGCTTATTTATGGCCCGTCGCCGTGCTGAAAAGCGCATGAGCGAAGACAGCGAATTTTACATCGTTTGTCTCTCCACACTAGTGACTGTCTATAAAGGCTTAGTCATGCCCAAAGACTTGCCTAAGTTTTACTTAGACTTAGCCGACGAGCGCATGCAATCCGCTATTTGTGTATTCCACCAGCGTTTCTCTACCAACACCTTACCTAAGTGGCCACTGGCTCAGCCATTCCGCTTTTTAGCGCATAACGGTGAAATTAATACCATTCGTGGTAATCGTGATTGGGCACAAGCCCGTAGCAGCAAATTTGTTACCCCGTTATTGCCTGATTTGGCCGATGCAGCGCCGTTTGTGAATACTGAAGGGTCAGATTCGTCGTCATTGGATAACATGCTTGAGCTATTCCTCGCGGGCGGTATGGATTTATTCCGCGCTATGCGTTTGCTCGTGCCACCGGCCTATCAAAATAACAGCACCATGGATGATGAGTTACGCGCGTTTTACGAGTTTAACTCAATGCACATGGAGCCTTGGGATGGCCCAGCGGGCATTGTACTAACCAATGGCCGCCACGTAGCTTGTAACTTAGACCGCAATGGCTTGCGCCCAGCGCGTTATGTCATCACCAAAGACGGTTTGATTACACTGGCCTCTGAGATCGGTATCTGGGATTACAAACCGGAAGACGTCATCGAAAAAGGTCGTGTAGGCCCGGGCGAAATGCTCGCGGTGGACACCTACACAGGCAAAATCTGGCGCTCTAACGAAATTGATGAAGAACTTAAAGGTCGTCATCCTTATCGCGAATGGATAGATCAAAACATTCGGCGCTTATTGCCCGTTGAGCAATGCGACGCATCATTGATTGGTCAACGGGTGTTTGATGACACCATGATGGCGACTTATCACAAGCTGTTTGCTTATAGTTACGAAGAGCTACAGCAGATTGTTAAAGTATTGGCTAAAGACGGACAAGAAGCCGTCGGCTCTATGGGTGATGACACCCCTATGGCCGTGCTTTCGTCTAAGCAACGCACCATATACGACTACTTCCGTCAGCAGTTTGCTCAGGTGACCAACCCACCAATCGATCCATTGCGTGAAACCCACGTTATGTCGTTAGCAACCTGTATTGGTCGCGAGCAAAACGTATTCAGTGAAACGTCTGGTTACGCCCATCGCGTACTTTTCGACTCACCTGTATTGCTGTACACCGATTTAAAGCAACTGCGTGAATTCGATTCAGAGTATTACTACTCTGAGGTGGTTGATCTGAACTACAAACCAGAAGAAGGCCTGAAAAAAGCCATCTTGCGCATTTGCAATGAAGTGGAATACTTGGTTAAAACCAAACGTGCCGCCTTCGTTATATTGTCTGACCGCAATGTAAAATCCAATCGTTTGCCCATTCCAGCAGCCATGGCAGTTGGCGCAGTGCAGCGTCGATTAATTGATAAATCATTGCGCTGCGACGCTAACATAGTGGTTGAAACCGCCTCGGCACGTGACCCCCATCACTTCGCCGTGTTACTTGGCTTGGGCGCAACGGCAATCTATCCATTCTTAGCTTACGAAACCATCGAGCAAATGGCGGATAAAGACGAGCTTGGCACAACCGCTATGCAAGGTGTATTGAACTACCGTAAAGGCATCAATAAAGGTCTGTACAAGATCATGTCTAAAATGGGGATCAGCACTATTGCCAGTTACCGTAGCTCAAAATTATTTGAAGCCATTGGTATCAACAGCGATGTGACAAAACTGTGTTTCCAAGGCGTACCGAGCCGTTTGCAAGGTGCCGGTTTTGAAGACTTCGAACAAGATCAAGTTAATCTAAGCCGCGTCGCTTGGTTAAAGCGTAAGCCTATTGATCATGGCGGCTTGTTAAAGTACGTCCATGGCGGTGAATATCATGCTTATAACCCAGATGTAGTGACCAGCTTACAAAAAGCCGTTGTCAGTGGTAAATACGACGATTATCGCGTGTTTAGTACCTTGGTAAATGAACGTTCACCGAGCCATTTCCGCGATTTGTTTGCGCTAAAAGCAGACAAGCCGGCGATTGACATCAGCGACGTTGAACCAGCGGAAGACTTATTCAAACGCTTTGATACGGCAGCCATGTCGATTGGCGCCCTTAGCCCTGAAGCACACGAAGCATTAGCCATTGCCATGAACCGCTTAGGCGGCAAATCAAACTCAGGTGAAGGCGGTGAAGATCCCGCGCGTTTTAATACTGAGAAAAACTCCAAGATCAAGCAAGTCGCGTCTGGCCGCTTTGGTGTAACACCGCATTACTTAGTGAATGCTGAAGTTATACAGATCAAAGTCGCCCAAGGCGCGAAGCCGGGTGAAGGTGGTCAGCTACCGGGTGATAAAGTAAACAGTTATATCGCCGAACTGCGTTTTGCCGTGCCTGGTGTCACCCTTATTTCACCTCCGCCCCATCACGACATTTATTCGATTGAAGATTTGGCCCAGCTTATTTTTGACTTGAAACAAGTTAATCCTAAAGCGCAAATCTCCGTCAAATTGGTCTCTGAACCCGGTGTGGGCACGATTGCAACCGGTGTAGCAAAAGCCTATGCCGATTTGATCACCATTTCCGGATACGACGGCGGCACAGGCGCGAGTCCATTAACTTCGGTTAAATATGCCGGTAGCCCGTTCGAACTTGGCTTAGCGGAAACCCAACAAGCCCTAGTAGAAAATGGTTTACGTCACAAAGTACGGGTACAAACCGACGGCGGCCTTAAAACCGGTCTTGATGTTATCAAGGGCGCGATTTTAGGAGCAGAAAGCTTCGGTTTTGGTACCGGACCTATGGTGGCGCTTGGGTGTAAATACCTGCGTATTTGTCACCTCAACAACTGTGCCACAGGCGTAGCAACACAAGATGAAAAACTGCGGGAAAACTACTTCATTGGTTTACCCGAAATGGTGATGAACTACTTCAAGTTTATCGCCCAAGAAGTACGTGAAATAATGGCATCCCTTGGCGTCGCTAAGCTGGATGATTTGATTGGCCGTACTGAATTGCTTGAAGTATTGCCGGGTGTGACAGCCAAGCAAAACCGCTTGGATCTTAGCCCTATATTGGCCAAGCCTAAAGCGGGTTCACATACTAAGTTGTTCTGTTCAGAGAACGCCAACAATCCATTGGATAAAGGCCTTCTGAACGTGCAAATTTTAAATGATGCCAAGCATGCCATTGCCTCATTAAGCGGTGCGTCGTTGAGTTACACTGTACGCAATACTGACCGCTCAGTCGGTGCCATGTTATCTGGTGCGATTGCACAGGTACACGGCAACCAAGGCATGCACGATGACCCTATCCAAATTCAGCTTAGCGGCACAGTCGGCCAAAGCTTTGGTGTGTGGAATGCAGGCGGCCTTGAAATGCATCTGGTAGGCGATGCCAACGATTATGTGGGTAAAGGCATGACTGGCGGTAAGCTGGTCATCAGCAACCCGACCAACATCAGCTTCGACCCACATGTAAGCGCCATTATGGGCAATACCTGTTTGTACGGCGCCACTGGCGGTAAATTATTCGCAGCCGGTCGTGCGGGTGAACGTTTTGGTGTGCGTAACTCAGGTGCGGTAGCGGTAGTTGAAGGCACAGGGGATAACGCATGTGAATACATGACAGGCGGTATCGTGGCCGTGTTAGGTGCAGTCGGTGTTAACTTTGGTGCCGGTATGACAGGCGGGTTTGCCTACATTCTGGACGAATTAGACGATATTGAACATCGTATTAACCCTGAACTAGTGGAAATTATGGGCATAGGCGACAAGGTTATCTTGTCTGAGCATTTACGTGGCCTAATCAATCAACACTACGAAGAAACAGGTAGCGAGTTCGCCATGGGCCTACTCAATAACTTCAATGAAGTGTTGCCTAAATTCCGCTTAATTAAGCCTAAGACCAGTAATGTGAAGAATTTGTTAGGGCACATCAGTCGCTCTTCAGCAGAACTTGCCATTCAGGCCCAATAAGTAGCAGGACGAGAATCATATGTCTAAAAATGTATATCAATTTGTTGACGTAGAACGTATCGACCCGCCTAAAAAGCCGATCGTTGTGCGTAAAGCAGAATTCGCTGAAATCTATCAGCCCCTCACCCAATCTCAAACAGAAGGCCAGGCTGACCGCTGCTTGGATTGTGGTAACCCCTATTGCGAATGGAAATGTCCGGTACATAATTTTATTCCCCAGTGGCTAGAATTAGCCAACCAAGGAAGAATTTTAGAAGCCGCTGAACTTTCTCACAAAACTAACAGTTTGCCCGAGGTGTGTGGGCGTGTATGCCCACAAGACCGTCTGTGTGAAGGCGCATGTACCCTGAATGATGATTTTGGCGCCGTGACCATCGGCAGTATCGAAAAATACATCACGGATACCGCCTTTAAGATGGGCTGGCGTCCAGACATGTCTGGCGTGGTGCCCACTGATAAAAAAGTCGCTATCGTTGGTGCTGGCCCTGCTGGCCTTGCCTGTGCAGATATTTTAGTGCGTAACGGTGTGAAAGCCGTGGTGTACGACAAATACCCTGAAATTGGTGGCTTGTTAACCTTTGGTATTCCAGCCTTTAAGCTTGAAAAAGACGTGATGACTCGTCGCCGAGACATCTTCACTGAAATGGGCGTTGAGTTTGTGCTTAACACCGAAATCGGTAAAGACATCGACTTTCAAACCTTACTTGATGAATACGACTCAGTTTTCCTTGGCATGGGTACTTACAAGCCAATGTTAGGTGGATTTGCTAACGAAGACGCCCCAGGCGTTTACGAAGCACTGCCGTTTTTAATTGCCAATATTAACCGCCATCTGAAGTTTGAAAAATCCGCCGATGAATTTGTTGATATGAAAGGCAAAAAGGTCGTAGTACTGGGCGGTGGTGACACCACCATGGACTGCGTACGCACCTCCATTCGCCAAGGTGCTACAGATGTAATCTGTGCTTATCGTCGTGATGAAGACAGCATGCCTGGATCACGCCGTGAAGTGGTTAACGCCAAAGAAGAAGGCGTTAAGTTTACGTTTAACGTCCAGCCACTGGATATCGAGCTTGATGCCAACGGTAACGCCTGTGGCGTACGTTGTGTTAAGACCGAAATGGGTGAGCCAGATGCAGCAGGTCGTCGTCGCCCTGTGGTCATTGAAGGCTCAGAGCATGTAATCGAAGCGGATGCTGTGATCATTGCCTTTGGTTTCCAGCCAAGTCCTGCGGGCTGGTTTGGTGACTACGGTATTATCTTAGATGAGAAAGGCCGAGTACGCGCCCCAGCAAAAGGCAAATACGCGTTCCAAACGTCTAACCCTCAGATATTCTCAGGTGGTGATATGGTACGTGGTTCAGACCTTGTAGTTACTGCTATCTTCGAAGGCCGGGAAGCCGCCGAGGGTATGCTGGACTACATGGGCGTTTAAGCGCGATCATGAGCTGTATAACCTCGTAACAGCAGAGTATAAACGATGTAAAAGCGTCAAAAAGGAGCCTAGGCTCCTTTTTTGTGTCTTTGTGTACTGAGCGCGCACATTTATCGGCGCCTAGGTAAAAATTAAGTTAAATTAGCTGTATTCCTTATCGAGTACGACCTATCGATTAAAGGCCCCCGATAATGTACCCGACCCATCTTGCTCTGCTCCCGAAGGAATGAATTGAATATGCCCAACAACCAACAACCTAGCTGGATAGATTATGTGGCCCGCTATGGTTATGCTGCCAAAACCGTGGTGTATTTATCGCTTGGTATACTGACAATGCTCGCAGCCATGCGTTACAGTAGTACTGAAAACTTGTCTCATAAAGATATATTTAACGAGATATTGCAACAACCCTTTGGTCATGTGCTGTTAGCACCGGTGTCCTTAGGGTTATTCAGTTATGCCCTATGGCGTTTAATCCAAGCCATTAAAAACACCGAGCACTTGGATAATAGCAAAGTGAAGGATGTGCTTATGCGCGTATTTTTTGTCTTTTCTGCTTTGACCTACTCAAGCGCAGGATGGTTAGCCGCTCGGGTACTCATGGGCAACGAGGAGCAGCCCAGTTCAAAAGGCAATAGCGAAACGTTAGCGCAGCATTTGATGGGATACACCTTGGGCGTGTGGCTAGTGGGGATCGTTGGGTTAATGATCCTCGTCTTTGCTTTTGTTCAGTTCAAACATGCGTACACAGGCGATTTCATGGAGAAATTCGAACGACAACGTATGAGCAGCAGCGTACTTTCAGCTTGCCTTTGGGCTGGTCGAACAGGATATGCCGCTAGGGGGATTTTGTACGTTTTCATAGGGGCTTTTTTTATGCAAGCCGCGTATCAGTACGATCCTGATGAAGCCGGTGGCTTAAAAGAAGTGATGGGCGAAATCCTCAACCAACCCTTTGGTCAGTGGCTTTTAGCCATTATGGCATGCGGCCTCATGCTATTTGCCCTATTCTGTGCCTTTGAGTCTTGTTACCGGCAAACAGAAGCGAAAAGCTAAACTAATACATCCCGCCAAAACATATAATGCAAAGTAAAAAAGGAGCTTAAGCTCCTTTTTCTTGGCTGCTATTTAGCAATGCTTACGCTTGGGCATTGTCACCTTCTTCCATTTCTTTCGCTATTTGTGCTAAGGCTTGCTCGAATACCGTAGCTGGCTGACCACCACTAATCAAATGTTTGTTATTCACAATCACCGCCGGCACAGAACTAATTCCGTTAGCCTGATACAAATGCTGGGCTTCACGTACCTCTAGGGTAAATTGATCTGACTCCAATACGGCTCTAGCCGCGTCTTTATCTAGCCCAACACGCTCAACGACTGCTAATAATTGCTCATGATCACTCGGGTCACCACTTTCTTTAAAATACATATCAAACAAGGCTAACTTAAGTTCGGTTTGCTTGCCCTGGCCTTCTGCCCAGTGCAACAATCTATGGGCATCAAAGGTATTGTAAATTCGACCGCCACCACGATTGCCAAACGCATAACCCACGTCTAAGCCACGCTGCTTAATCATTTCACGGTTTTGCTCGCTTTGCTCAACACTAATACCGTATTTTTCGGTGATATGTTCAACGATTTCTTGGCCTTCTGGTGGCATGTTTGGGTTAAGTTCAAAAGGCTGCCAAGTGATGTCAGCCTCAACCTGGCCGGCCAAATTACTCAGTGCCGTGTCTAGGGCTTTATACCCTATGATGCACCACGGACAAGACACATCAGAGACGATATCGATCTTTAGCGGGGTAGCCATAATTCATTCCTTATTTTTAAGGTCCAACACAAGATTGTGCTGCCAAATAGATAATTAAGAGATAGGTATTGGGGTGGCAACATTCAAGGTGATAACAACAATTGTTCACCGCAGTGTTATATCTACCCGAAACGCAGTGGGCTTTTAACGACAAATTCTCGCTGTGTTTTTTTAGCTAAAGACCCAACGATAAGCCAAGCCAACTTATGCGTTTTTACCTGACTGCCCCAGTAAAGACCGACGCAAATGCTAAATAAATGCATTAATGGTAAAAAAATACGAAATTTTTTACAAAATAACTTGAGATAATTTCCCCTAGCCCCATTTATGACCGCAGAACCAATTTCTGAGCAAGGCGAAAATCCCTGCTCATTTAAACCGTCGAGCAATCGGCAACTTAAACCTTTATTAACATTGGAATTTTCAGGAGATTTGAAAATGGCAATTCGTCCTTTAAACGATCGCGTTATCGTTAAGCGTCACGAACAAGAAAGCAAATCTGCAGGCGGCATCGTATTAACGGGCTCAGCAGCAGAAAAATCAACTCGCGGTGAAGTTATTGCAGTCGGCAATGGTCGCACATTAGATAACGGCGAAGTGAAAGCTGTAGACGTTAAAATCGGCGATATCGTAATTTTCAACGACGGTTACGGCGTGAAAACCGAGAAGCTAGACGGCGAAGAAGTATTAATTCTGAGCGAAAACGACATCCTAGCAGTAGTCGAATAACCCACCGTTAACCACATTTAGAGGAATTAATATCATGGCAGCAAAAGAAGTACGTTTTTCTGATGACGCTCGCGTAAAAATGCTTGCAGGCGTTAACATTCTAGCCAACGCGGTTAAAGTCACTTTAGGTCCTAAAGGCCGTCACGTTGTACTTGAAAAGTCTTTCGGCGCACCTACTATCACCAAAGATGGTGTTTCAGTAGCCAAAGAAATCGAATTAGAAGATAAATTCGAAAACATGGGCGCACAGATGGTTAAAGAAGTGGCGTCTAAAGCTAATGATGAAGCTGGTGACGGAACAACAACAGCAACAGTATTGGCACAAGCTATCGTAACTGAAGGTTTAAAATCAGTTGCTGCAGGCATGAACCCAATGGATCTTAAGCGCGGTATCGACAAAGCAGTTATCGCTGCCGTTGAACAGCTTAAACTTCTATCTGTTCCTTGTGCTGACAGCAAAGCTATCGCCCAAGTAGGCACTATCTCTGCTAACTCTGACGTTGAAGTAGGCGACCTTATCGCTGAAGCAATGGACAAAGTAGGCAAAGAAGGCGTTATCACTGTTGAAGAAGGCCAATCTCTACAAAACGAATTAGAAGTTGTAGAAGGTATGCAGTTCGACCGTGGTTACCTATCTCCTTACTTCATGAACAACCAAGAAAATGGCACTGTTGAGCTAGAAAGCCCATACATCCTTTTGGTTGACAAAAAAATATCTAACATCCGTGAATTACTACCGACTCTTGAAGCCGTAGCAAAAGCCTCTAAGCCTTTGTTAATCATTGCTGAAGACGTTGAAGGTGAAGCACTTGCTACGCTAGTTGTGAACAACATGCGCGGTATCGTTAAAGTAGCCGCGGTTAAAGCACCTGGTTTCGGTGACCGTCGTAAAGCTATGCTACAAGATCTTGCTACCTTAACTGGCGGCACAGTGATTTCTGAAGAAATCGGTCTTGAGCTTGAAAAAGTAACCCTAGAAGACCTAGGTACTGCTAAGCGCGTTGTTATCAACAAAGACAACACCACAGTGGTTGACGGTGCTGGCGAAGAAGACGCGATTAAAGGCCGTGTTGCACAAATACGCGCACAGATCGAAGAATCAAGCTCAGACTACGACAAAGAGAAACTGCAAGAACGCCTCGCTAAACTAGCTGGCGGCGTTGCAGTCATCAAAGTTGGCGCAGCGACTGAAGTAGAAATGAAAGAGAAAAAAGACCGCGTTGAAGATGCACTACACGCAACTCGCGCCGCGGTTGAAGAAGGCGTTGTTGCCGGTGGTGGTGTTGCACTAGTACGTGCTGCGTCTAAAATTGTTGACCTTAAAGGCGACAACGAAGACCAAACACACGGTATCAAATTGCTACTTCGTGCGATGGAAGCGCCTATGCGTCAAATCGCTGCTAACGCCGGTGCAGAAGCATCAGTGGTAACTAACGCAGTGAAAAACGGCGCTGATAACTTCGGTTACAACGCAGGTAACGATACTTACGGTGACATGATTGAAATGGGTATTCTTGACCCAACTAAAGTCACACGTTCAGCACTTCAGTTCGCAGCATCAATCGCAAGCTTGATGATCACAACTGAAGCCATGATCGCTGAAGCACCTAAGTCTGATTCTGCCGGTGGCATGCCTGATATGGGCGGCATGGGCGGAATGGGCGGAATGGGCGGCATGATGTAATAGAGTTTTAACTCTATACCGTGTAGCTTTAATCATTTAAACGAAAGCCCGAATAGCAATATTCGGGCTTTTTTTATTTACTTTCTAATTAATAAACTCGAAGCACGGCTGTATAATTCGCATGAAGTGGCGAATTTAGTTGCCGTAAATAGACCGTAAGCTAAAATGCTGCCGATACCGCTGTTATCTAAAAATGTTACGAGTGATAATGCTTGCGTCATTTTTAGTGTGTTTATCGTTTTGGCAGAGTAAAAAAGCCTAGGGCAGGTAATACAACCAGTATTGAAGGAAACAAGTTATGGATTACCATTCCTTGGTTTGGGTTACTTTTTATAGTGGCAAGTAGATTTCATTCACGGTCGATAATTCCTCAAACGGCTACAAACACTGTTATTTGGTTTGATAATTTATTTATGACCATTGCCAAGGTGGTGTTGTGCTTACGAACTCATGTTGGCGCTATTCGCCAAGCGTGTATAAAGCCGCTATAACTAGCGGGGTGGTTATTTTTGTTTTTAACTTTAGGTGGCTATTTAATAAATATAGGTATCTCAGAGCTTTTTTAAGGAATATTATTTTAAGTGAAATCGACTGGTATTATGCACTTATCCTAATTCATCTCTGTCCATTTTCATCCTGAAGTCGCTTCTGCTAAATAGGCTGCTAATGCACGCATTTCATCCTGAGTCAGTTGCTTGCTATACGAAGGCATTACTCCAACACCTTGAGATACAGCGGAAAAAACCTGATCAGCGCTTGGCTTTAATTGATTAAAATTAGGGCCAATAATGCCAGCACTACCGGCATCTGCTAGAGTATGGCAAACACCACAACTTGGCGCAGCTTTGCCAATAAAAATATCTTTTCCGCGCGCAGCCAGAGGCGACAAACTTATAGCCGCTGGTGGTATGGCTGCCAGCGCTGTAGCACTTGATGTTGCAAGCTCGGGCTTAGACTCTCTTGACTGTTTAGTGATTACTTTTAATTCTAAGGCAGGATCGTACCAACCGTTATGCGCATATCCCCGCTCATTAGGCGTCGCTTCGCGTGGCTGCGTTTCTCCTGTATTGTCGGTGGCTCGCGACACAAAGCGATAGGTACCAAGTTTTAGCTCTGTCGCATAAACAAAACTGCGCCAAGCATTTGGGCCAAGATCTGGTCCTACTAATTGAGCCTCAAACCAGCTTTTACCGCCATCTGCCGAAATCTCGACCTTTTTGATGCCATGCTCCCCCGAAAAGGCGACGCCGTATAGAGTATGTTGACCAGGGTTAACCGGCTCTGAATCGTCAGCACCTGGTCCATTAATCCAAGACTTGACTGGCATGCGGTACATTGAAGGATGCGCCGGACTGCCCGACTCACCGATATCTCGAAATCGATAACCCGAACGTTGTATAGACGCCCCACTTTCTTCAACAGTTAGTGCGATGCGCTTAACCCATTTTACGTTGTTTACGCCGAAGTAACCGGGCACTATCAGTCTTAATGGTCCACCGTGTATCAGAGGCAGTGGCTCGCCGTTCATTTCCCAAACCAATAGCGAATCTTCTAACCCCTTCTCGACCGGTACTGATCTTTCTACCACTAAAGAATTGGGATCTACGCCCTCAGGTAAGCTCTCTGCGCCAGTCGCTGTTAAAAATAGTTTGTTGTCAGCACTTCCACCAAACTTGTCAATGACGTCACCTACCCTAACGCCCGTCCACAAACCGCAACCTGCTGCACCGGTAGCCCATGGAGAGCCAGAGGGATGATGAGAAAAATAAGCGCGCCCGTTACCCGAACATTGCAGCACTGTTGCTACGATATGGATTGGCAGAGCTTTTAGCTCTCCTAACGTCATTGAACCGTTTTGTTTGGTACCCGCTACCTCAAAGCGCCAATCATCTCGGTTTGCAACAATAGACTCGTTTGGTGCAGGGAGGTTGTTTCGCACAAAAAATGCAGAGCTTGGCGTCACTGGCGCGATCCCAAAAGCAGAACGTTTCGTTTCGAGTGCCCAAGGCATTTCGTTATGGACTACAAAATTTAACGGTAATTTTCCTACAGGTAAAGGGCGCCCTAAAGCCTGCGCGTTGACAAGCCGCGTCATCGGTCCAAGAGCGAAATATATTCCCCCAAATGTAAGCGCTTTAATTAAACTTCTACGACTTATTACGTGCATGGCAATCTCCTTTAACGACAGAATTTAAGAGGCTGATGTGCAATAACCATTTCTTATATATCAGCGTTTTGATTGAAATATTCACCGGTTGGTGCAAACGTACTTAACGTTGCCATCCTTCAGTCTTCATGATGATCTGTGCTTTTTCTGAAATTAGAAAGTTGAGAAACGCCTGAGCTTGTGGATCGGCATTTGGAGAGATCACTACGTTTACATCGCGCCAAATTTGGCGGTCGTCAGCTAAATAGATCATGTCCATATCATCAGCATGAGTAATTGGCCAGTTAGGCCAAGTTATCCAAGCATCAGCGCTCCTTTCCTTGAATGCTTTAAAGCTGGCTCCGGAGCCCAATGAATACGAGACAATATTCTCTCTAAATCCAGCAACATCGCTCAAACTACCCTTGCGTGCGGCGACGTCTTCCCACGTTCCGGTTCCAGATGTGTTGTATATACCTTTACCTTCCGTAACAATTATACTGATGTCTTTTGCTAGTAGGTCATCAAACTTTTGTATATTTTTGGGATTACCCTTTTGTACAGCTATGACAGTTGGGCGGATGTATATAGGATTGACTTTGTTATGGTCAAACGTTTTGTAGGTTTCAAGAAACGCAGTCATTGATTGTTCTGACGTCCCCCAAAGAACATCCGCATCTGATTGCGCGTCCGCAGACCACCGACTCTCTGGACCTGCAATTATTTCTACCTTAGTTCCAGATTTTTTTCCCCAAACGTCCGCTACCCTTCTAAATGCTGTATGTGGACCACCAGCACCGTACAATTTTACAACGCCGTCTTTAGGGTTATGCACAATAGAAGGGTCGAAAAGCGTTGATTGAGCTTGAATTATAGTCGTAGCGAATCCAAGTGAGGTGCATGCTAGGAATGTGAGAAATTTCATTAATCTTTCCTTACTAAGGTGAAAATAATCTAACTTTGAGATCATCAATATTGCTTCAAGTAATAAACCACTTTTTGCATAACAATACAATAGTACTTAAGCTTACATTCATGTATTGCCAAATAAGTTATCCACTGTAGCGCCTCCTTTAACGACAGAACAAAAAATTCCTCTGATTGCATAGGGTTGTATAATTATGAGGGGATAAAGTGGGGTATTATTTTATGAAGTTTTCATTTTAATAATAAATTCAACAACTTAATTGTCAATAGGCGGCATGATGTAATAGAAATTTCTATTACCGCTTAGTCTACTAAAGCCTCAAAAAGCCCGAGCAGCAATGTTCGGGCTTTTTTTATACCTATTGGTTTTACTTATTTCATAATTTTAAATCGATAAAGTGTAGTTACAGTAGAGTCCCATTTGGCTATTCAATAAAAACAAAGTGATTCGCCATAAATGGGAGGGCATATTCTGGATATTTAGTTATGTAAATACCCCAATGAAATAAAACTATAATGAGAATATTTTACTTTTATTTCATTATTCACTTTCGCTAAAACTTGAATCATGTGCATATAATGCGCACAATACAGTCAAATAGGTATGTGGAGTATTTTATGAATATTACTTTAGGTAAAGAATTCGAAAAGAGAATTACAGAAAAAGTATCTGATGGTTTATATACCTCAGCAAGTGAAGTGATCCGTGATGGACTGAGACTGCTATTTGAAAAAGACGTTGCTAAAAATCAGCAGCTTGAAATATTACGAGAAGAAGTCGCTAAAGGTTTTGAGCAGCTAGCTGCTGGCGAATCATCAAAGCACAGCGTGATGGATATATTTGAACAAGCTTCCCTTTCAGTAGATGAAAAATCTACAAGCAAAGATAGCAATGCCTAATTATAGGTTATCTCCTTTAGCAGAAGAAGATTTATACAAAATCCTTTCAACAACTATTGAATCTTGGGGAAGTAAACAGGCTGAGCAGTATGCTCAATCTATAGATGCAGCATTATTGAAGTTGGCTCAATATCCGGACTTCGGTCGAGAAAGAAATGAGATATGTAAGGGAGCTAAAAGTTTTCCCGTGGAAAAGCATATTGTTTTTTATCAAGTCAGTGATAACGGTATTGATGTTGCTCGTATTCTTCATCAACGCATGGATCTCTCAAAACATTTCTAATCGTATTTTGGTAATATTATAATCATGCCTGAAAGCCATATTAATAAACTTGCCAAAATAGATGCTCGTCTGCAATTATTAAATGAAGAGCGGCTTGCTTTGCTTAATGATCGCCAAGCGTTAATAACGCAACATGAAGCTGAATTAGCCCGAAATTTCAATCTACACGCCTCTCCTGAATCTAAAATTGACCTTTTTCTTTCATATTTTAAAGGCCGTAACGATGTTTACCCATTTAGATGGGAATCGAAAACTGGTAGAAGTGGCTATTCACCTGCTTGTTGGAATGAATGGAAGCCAAAAATTTGCAACAAACCAAAAATTAGTTGTACTGAATGTAAAAATCAAAACTTTAAAGTACCTGACCATCAAGCTGTCTACGGACATTTAAAAGGTATTAAAACCATCGGCATCTACCCTCTGTTAAGTGATAATTCAACGTATTTACTTGCAGCAGATTTTGATAAAGAGGACTGGTTTGAGGCTACATCTGCATTTTCAACGACTTGCGAATCATTAAATATCCCCTATCTATTAGAACGTTCAAGAAGTGGTAACGGTGGTCATATATGGATCTTTTTCTCGGAAGCTGTAGCGGCTAGTGATGCTAGGCGATTAGGCAATGGTCTACTGCGTAAAACAATGGAAATCTATCCGTTATTATCATTTGATTGCTTTGATAGACTATTTCCTAACCAAGATATTATGCCAGAGGGTGGCTTTGGTAACCTGATTGCTTTACCACTACAGCTAGAGCCAAGAAAATATAACAATAGTGTTTTCATTAACAATGAAGGCGTCCCTTTTAATGATCAGTGGTCATTATTGGCAGCTACTCAAAAGATGACCAAATCACAGCTTCAATCAACTTTGAATCAGTTAAATGCTTATATTGAAATAGCGCCAGAAGACATTGAAAAGAATGAACCATGGAAGAAACTTAATGACAATGAAACCATTAAAATCAGTGATTGCCCACATGAGATAATATTAACTCTAGCTGATCAGCTATATGTTCCAATCGCTAACTTACCCGGAAAACTCACCTCTAAGTTAAAACATTGTGCAGTATTTTCTAATCCAGAGTTCTATAAACGACAAGCTTTACGTTTATCAACGATTGGCACAAGTCGATATATTTGTGCCGCGCACATAGAAAACGGCTATTTAATTTTACCAAGAGGTTGCTTAGCCGAAGTTACTCGCATCATATCAGGCCAAACAATTGAGATTGAATACAGTGACAAACGATTTACAGGTAGCCAATTAGAAAGAATCAAGTTCACGGGTAAACTTAAAAGCCAGCAGAAGAAAGCTGTGGATGCTTTATTTAAACAAACAAATGGTGTTTTTGTTGCATCAACGGGCTTCGGTAAAACAGTTACAGGATTAGCTCTTATCGCAAAAAGGAAAGTGAATACTTTAATCTTGGTTCATAACCGTCAATTAGCTGAACAATGGCTTGAACGTATAAAAATATTCTTAACGAATGTGGAAGTTGGCTCATTGTTGGGAGGGAAGGATAAGTTAACATATGAAGTCGATGTCGCTACTTATCAAAGTCTAGTAAGCCGTAATGGAATAGACATTAAACCCGCAGTTGAAAAATATGGGCAGATATTAATAGACGAATGTCACCACTTGCCTGCCTCAAACTATGAGTGTTTGATAAAGTCAGTGCATGCTAAATATATTCACGGATTTACGGCAACACCTAAACGCCAAGATGGTTTAGAAAAATTAATGCACTTTCAAATAGGCTCTGTTGTTTATAAGGCAGTAAACTCCACCAGTAGCTTTGAACAACATGTGAAGGTGGTTAAGACTAATACTAGTTTTCCTTCAGAATGGTTAATTCCTGAGACTAAACCACACATATCTCAAGTTTATAAACACTTAGTTTGTGATCAATCCAGAAATGAAATGATTGTTAACAGCATCAAGCAGTCCGTAAACAATGACAGATCTGTCATGGTGCTTACCGAAAGAAAAGAGCATATTGAATTACTTGCTACATTGATGGCTGATAAGGGAATAAAGGTTGTTGAACTGCATGGCGGTATTTCAACAAAAGAAAGGCAAGAACGAATAACTTTCTTATCCAGTAAACCAAGCAATGATGAAGCGGTTGTTATCTTAGCTACAGGAAAATACGTTGGTGAAGGTTTTGATTTACCACATTTAGATACTTTATTTATAACACTGCCGATAGCTTGGAAAGGCATTTTAGCGCAATACGCTGGACGAATTCAGCGAGAGTGGAGTAGTAAAACTATTATTCAAGTTTACGATTTTATTGATGATTTCCCGACATTACAGCATATGTGGAAGAAACGAGAAAAAGGTTATAAAGCGCTAGGGTATAAATTTAATGAACAGAAAAACTTAGATCTTTGATTTTATATTGAACATTATTCTTCATTGTATGTAAAAAACATAATTTCACTTTAATTCAGTGGGTTAGGTTATATGCTGATTTTTAGGGGTATAAAGTGGGGTATCAGTACTAACTCCCAGATAACAAATTTAATAAAAACAAATGGATACCTGCATAATGGGCGGCATGATGTAATCCGAGAGGATTGCTCTGCTCTCAAAGCTTCGCTTTGAAATCTTGAAAAACCCGCTTCGGCGGGTTTTTTATTGGCTTTTGTTTATGCGCTTCGCTTACTTATGGCCTGCGGTCACTTTACACGCTGCGCGTGCGGGGCAGACGCGACTCAGTACATACATTTTACTGAAGTTGCTAATACATCCATTTTTCCAACGTAATAGCTATATTAACAATAGCTTTTGCTTTAAACATTAACGCTTGAAAGGGGGGCGACGACCGTTCTTACGCGTTGTTTTTTTATTTAGGCTCACTCGAGCATGCGAAGTACGTTGAATGAAAGGAGGTTTTTTATTCAGAGCTGTTCGCCCTTTTCCCGTTTCCACCTGCTCATTCGCATTTTTTTGCTCGACGTTTTCGGTTTGTATTTCCCGTTTAAAAGGGGGTCTATCAGCACCTGTGATTTTGGGTACCGCGGTAGCATGTACTGTGAACGGTGAAAATAGCGCTGAAATAACGACAGCAAACAACAAACGTTTCATTATAAACCTCACATTAAGACGATTCACTTGCTTAGGCACTAACGTAATTTAGTGTCTGTAAGCCATGTGAATTAGACAAAAGTATAAATCGAGGCGATTTTAGTGTGTAAAAGTTGTGTTATAAAGAGTAACTGGTGATAGATATTTACTATCAGATATCAATTTTTCATAGCCATTAACTTTCACTGGATAACGAGGTGAGTGCCCCATAGGAGATAAGGGGTCAGACTGGCTGAAAAGAACAAGCAGCGACGTTGTCGCCAGAGCATACGCTTCGCCTATGAAAACGAATTGGCATAGGCCTGGGATACTCTGGGGGAATTTAGCCCCCTCCCCCTAAAATATCGCTAGCAAGTTGGAGGGAGAGCACGTCATTCTATTGTTTGACGGTAGAGAGTTCTTGGCGAATGATTGCAGCGCCGGCACTTAACGCGCTTAGTTTGGCTCTTGCTACATCACGTGATAAAGGGGCCATGCCGCAGTTGGTGCAAGGGTAGAGCTTGTCAGCATCTACATACTTGAGTGCTTCTCGCAGGGTATTGGCGACTTCTTCTGGGGTTTCTATGCTATTGGTTGCCACATCAATGGCCCCTACCATCACTTTTTTACCTCGGATCAGTTCCAGTAACTCAATGGGAACATGGGAGTTATGACATTCGAGGGAGATGATATCGATATTCGATTTTTGCAATTTGGGAAAGGCTTGTTCATATTGTCGCCATTCTGAGCCAAGAGTCTTTTTCCAATCTGTGTTGGCTTTGATGCCATAGCCATAGCAAATATGCACAGCCGTTTCACATTTTAGGCCTTCAATGGCGCGCTCTAAACACGCAATGCCCCACTCGTTAACATCATCAAAAAACACGTTAAAAGCAGGTTCATCAAATTGGATAATATCTACACCTGCGGCCTCTAATTCTTTGGCTTCTTGATTGAGGATTTTGGCAAATTCCCAGGCGAGTTTTTCGCGACTGTGATAATGATCATCATACAGGGTATCTATCATTGTCATGGGGCCTGGCAATGCCCATTTAATAGGTTGCTTGGTTTGCTGACGTAACAGCTTGGCATCTTCTACAAATACAGATTTAGGCCGAGAAACAGCGCTAACCACCGTGGGTACACTGGCATCATAACGGTCGCGAATTTTAACGGTTTTACGGTTCTCAAAGTCAACACCGGTTAGATGCTCAATAAAGGTCGTGACAAAATGTTGGCGTGTTTGCTCGCCATCACTGACAATATCAATCCCTGCTTGTTGTTGTTCATGTAACGACACTCGTAACGCATCGTGCTTACCATCAATCAGTGCTTGGCCCTGCAATTTCCAGGGTGACCATAGCGCTTCGGGCTCTGCAAGCCATGAAGGCTTAGGTAAGCTGCCTGCGGATGATGTGGGTAGTAATGGTGTAATAGTCGCTGATTTCTGAGTAACTGTTTTCATAATAAATACTGTTAAGCCTTTATGTATATAGTTTGGATTAATTAAAGCGCGTAATTGGCAGACCACTGTTCAAGCACGGTTTGATAGGGCTTGATGAAGTGCTCCTCGGCAAATTTAGCCTGCTTAAACGCCAACTTGCTGCGCTCCTCTCTGTCATACACAATTTGAGTTAACGAATGATCTAGGTTGCTCAAGTTTGGTTGATAACAATGTCCTGCAACGGCATTGGCATTATAAATTTCAGGTCGGTAAATTTTTTGAAAAGTTTCCATTGTGCTGATCGTGCTTATCAACTCAAGATTACTGTAATCATTCAGTAAATCGCCAAAGAAAAAGAAAGCCAAGGGTGCAACACTGTTAGGGGGCATAAAATAACGCACCTGTAAGCCCATTTTTTTAAAGTATTGTTCAGTCAGTGATGACTCATTTGGCTGGTATTCGTAGCCCAAAACAGGATGCTGATTTTCAGTTCGATAATAGGTCTTGTTATCCGACACACTCAGGCAGATAACAGGTAGTTTTTTAAAATGCCCTTTATACGCATTTGAGTTCACAAAATACTTGAAGAGCTTGCCATGCAATTCGCCAAAATTGTCTGGAATGCTAAATTGGCTTTGGCCCTTGTTATGCTCACCCAGTAAGATACTGAAGTCATAATCACGTACGTAAGATGAAAAGTTATTCCCTACAATACCTTCAATGCGCTCATTGGTTTTATGATCAACAATATTGGTTTTTAATATCTCAATAGAGGGAAAGGTCTCGCCACTGCCTGCCACATCCATATCAACAGAAATGATTTCAAGCTCTACTGAATAACGATCGCCTTTGGGGTTATCCCAATACGCTAAGGCATTAAAACTATTGTCGATCATCTTTAGCGTGTTGCTTAAGTTCTGTTGGCGACTCTCACCTCTGGCTAAATTAGCAAAGTTCGTAGTAGCACGTGTGCTGTCCGAAGGATGATAGTTTTCATCGAGGGATATATTCTTAATAGTAAATGCAAAATCTTTATTCATGACCTTCTGATATCCAATTTCTGTATAAAAACCTAAATCTATTCTTTGCTCTTTTTATGTGGCCTAAACAAGAACCAATGGTCTTAAGACCTTAAGCTAGGAGCTGAATGTGATTTATACGCGGAAAATTAGATGAATAAAATTGATATAAACTCATTGATACATGAGGAATATTCATGATTAGTATGCACACTATCGAGACATTAGGGTTTTTATTTGCTTTTTTATGCGCTGCGCGAGCGGGGCATGTGCTTCGCGAACTTTATACACTGAGTGCACACTATGCGCTGTGCTTTATTGATGGCCTTCGGCCACTTATGGGCTGCGCCCATGTCATCCATGACGTATTTTCAAACCCAGTCCCTGGCGGTCGCCGCGCGGGCTCGAGTAACTCTTTCTTCAACAGCTAAGAAAGAGTCACCAGAAAGAAGCCGCCCCTGATAACTTCTTCTCCTGAAGTTTGTTAACGAGGGAAAGCAGCGATTTCGTCGCCAAAGCATGTGCTTCGCACACTATGCCTTACGCGACTAATACACCCTGATTATGCACACGTGATTTATTACGAGGTAGCTTCGTGCAAACCAAATGGGTTATCAATACTTTCGCTTGGTTGTGTAAACCAACGCGGACCTTCATCGGTCATATAAAAATGATCCTCTAATCGAATACCGAATTCATCGGGTATGACCAGCATAGGTTCATTACTAAAACACATGCCTTTGGCGAGTGGGGTTTTGTTGCCGCCAACCAAATAAGGCCACTCGTGAATATCTAAACCAATGCCATGGCCAGTACGATGTGGGCAACCAGGTGTTTGATATTCTGGGCCTAAACCTTGTGAGGCTAAGTATTGCCGAGCCGCTGCATCGACGTCTTCGCATGGCACACCGATTTGGGCGGCGTTAAAGGCGGCAAGTTGTGCGGCTTTTTCATCGCCCCAAAACTGTCGTTGCCGACTCGTTGGCTCACCAAATACATAGGTTCGGGTAATGTCAGATATATAGTCGTGTACTTTGCAGCCGGTGTCGATTAACACGACATCCCCCTCCTTGAGAATTTGCGGATCTTTAACACCATGTGGGAATGAAGTCGCGACCCCAAAAAGCACAATACAAAAATAATTGCCCGGCGCACCAACCTTTTGATGTGCTTGTTCAGTGAAAGCTTCAACTTCTGTGGTACTGATTCCTGGGTGCAACATACTTGCAGTTGCTTGATGCACGGCCAGTGTCATATTCATGGCCCCTTGCATTAACGCTAGCTCGCTAGCGGACTTATGCATTCTACAATGGGCAGTAACCTCTTGTGCGTTGATGAGGGTTAAGCCAGTTTGGGCTTTATTGATACCGTCGAATATAAAAAACTGCGCGCTTTCGTCTATACCAATAGTGGCGGTATCGGCTATGTTTAGTTGTCTTAAGACGTCAACAAATAAGCCATAAGGATTTTCATGCTCTTGCCAGCCGTGTATTGGCCCATCTATGACTTTAAACCCATTTAGACTGCCAATTTCAAAGTAAGGCGCGATATATTGCACAGCGCCTTTTGCGGGCAGAATTGCCCCTACCATGCGCTCACTGGCATACCATTTCATACCGGTAAAATACGTAAGGTTGGTACCTGCATTTAGATAAATAGCGGCGATATTATGGGCTTGCATATACCCTTGGGCTATAGCCATACGCTTTAAGTGTTCTGCTGGCTGAATAGGCACAAGGTCTTGAGTCATATCGCTCAATGTGGCTAATGCTTGCTCAGGTGTTTGCGTGCCAATTCCTGTGCCGGTGCCTGTAATAGTGTCATTATCAAGAGTCGTCATTTTTTCTCCTATTTTTGGATGCCGACTAAGAACAAAGTTAGGCAACCTATAAAATGTTTAATAAAGCTATGATATCACTGACATTGGCAACACTGCGCCGACGTCAATTACATATTATTTTAACTCGTTCACTTATGGCCTGCGGCCACTTTACACGCTGCGTGTGCGGGGCATTCGCTCCGCGAACTGTGTGTACCTTATGCCCTTCGCTTATCAAAGTATGCGGTTTTAAAAAGCATCTAAAACATAGCCGTTTTTAATCAGCAGTAAATAACTTAGCACGCACAGTTGTTCTGTATTCCCGAGGTGAGGTGGCCAGTAACTTCACAAACAAAGAGGTGAAATACCCCACATCTTGATAGCCAATTTTATCTGCTACTTCACTTACGGTTAGATTACTTGTTTGTAATAAGTCTTTGGCGATTTCAATACGGACTTTTTGTAAATACCCTAGCGGTGTTTGCCCAGTGGCATTTTTAAAACGGCGGTTAAATGTGCGTACGCTCATTTCAAAACGCCCCGCTACTTCGCTCAGGTTAATCTGCCGGTTATAATTGTCTTGCAACCAAATTTGCGCTTGGACTATTTCCTCATCGGGGTGCTGTTTTGTTCTGCCTTCAAAATAACTGGTGTTTTCATAGGGGCGGCGAATTTCATGGGAAAAATTTCGCTCAACAACGCTGGCTATCGCTTCGCCATACAGTCGTTTAACAAAATGCACGGTGAGATCGGCCATCGCATTCACGCTCGCCGAGCAGTACAGATTGCTAGCTTGGGTAATGAAGTATTGACGCTTTAATTTGACTCTTGGGTAGTCTCGCTGAAACTGATCAAAATAATGCCAGTGAGTGGTGGCAGGTTTATCATTGAGCAACCCTGCTTCGGCTAAAAAACAACAGCCTGTGCCTACTGCCGAGAGCATGGCGCCATTTTCATAAGCTTTACGTAACCACGCTAAAATTTCGGGGTGTTTTTTTACAATTGGCCTAGGGTTTCGCCACAGAGCAGGTAAATAAATAATATCGCTGTCACCCACGTCTTCGAGTTTGGTATCGGGTAACAATGAAAAACCAATACTGGTTTTAATTGGCAGTTTATCTATCGATGTGGTTTGAATAAGCACGGGTTCAACTTGGCTGCCTTCTTTTGCACGAGCAGCACTTTCGGCGGCACGCAACATTTCAAAAGGCAAAGTCGCGCTAGTGGCCAGCATATTATTGCAAAGTAAAAAGGTAATTTTATGCACAAGTTGGCTTAGTCAATTTGGGAGATATTGGGCAAAGATAACGAACTTATGGCTAAAACACCACGCTTTATGGCCAGTATAACCCTGCCAGAACACAAATCTAGGCAGTAGACTGCGGGTACTCAAACATTTGGTATCTTAAATATGTCTTCATTACCGGTCATCGTTGGATTTGGCGGTTTTAATGCCGCAGGTCGCAGTTCATTTCATCATGCTTACAAACGAATGGTGATAGAAAGTTTACCTGCGAGTGAACAAGAAGAAACCCTGCTTGGTTTGGCCACAATGATGAAGTTGGTGCGTTGCGAAAACGGTCTCTTTATTGATAACGCGATTGAAAATAATCAACAAACCTTAACCCCAGAAGAAGTGGTTGAACGTTTTTCAGAGCAAATTTTAAATTCGACCCTCATTCGCACTATCGAAAAAAGCCACTTCGATGTTAATGCCGTGCATTGGCACAAAAACATCACTATGCAATCAACAGACAAAACAGGCATTTGTTTTGAATTGCCCCGTAAACAATTACCTGATCCAATACCGACAAATTGGCAGTTAACTGATGTTGATAAGGACCGAGTGAAAGTTGAAATTATCGGCGAAGTCGATTTCAAAATAGACAGTTATCGTGAATGCCCAGTAAAAGTAGCAGGACAATTACCCAGCGGATTTAATCCCGAAGATCACTACAATGCTCGCTTTCATCCTCGCGCCTTACAAATGGCGATTATGGGCGCATCAGATGCCATTCGTTCATTAGGCATGGAATGGAAAACCATAGTTAATGCGGTCAAACCAGACGAAATAGGCGTATACGCCAGTAATGCCATGTCACAGCTGGATGAAAACGGCTTTGGGGGCATGTTGCAATCACGCTTAAAGGGCGGCCGAGTCAGTACTAAGCAGTGCCCGTTAGGCTTAAACACTATGCCTGCTGACTTTGTGAATGCTTATGTGCTAGGTAACGTAGGTCATACGAGTGCAATTGTTGGCGCCTGTGCCAGCTTCCTTTATAACCTCAGTGCTGCCGTTGAAGATATAAAAAATGGCAAGCGCCGTGTGGCCGTCGTTGGCAATGCCGAAGCCCCCATATTGCCAGAAATAATTGATGGTTATGCCACCATGGGCGCACTTGCCAGCGAAGACAATTTAAAACGTTTAGACAAATCTGAAACCGTTGACCACCGCCGCGCCAGTCGTCCTTTTGGTGAAAATTGTGGTTTTACCATCGCAGAATCGACCCAATACGTGGTGTTAATGGACGATGCATTGGCGTTAGAGCTAGGGGCGGATATTCATGGCGCAGTGAGCGATGTATTTATTAATGCTGACGGTTACAAAAAATCCATATCAGCACCCGGCCCAGGTAACTACATCACCATGGCTAAAGCCGTATCTGCGGCTCGCGCGATTGTGGGTGACGAGTCTGTTCGTGAGCGTTCGTTTATTCAAGCCCATGGTTCAAGTACGCCTGCCAACCGCACCACAGAATCACGTATTTTTCATGATGTAGCACAGATCTTTGATATTCAAAACTGGCCCGTCACTGCGCCAAAAGCCTATGTGGGTCATCCGTTGTCGCCGGCGAGTGCCGAACAGTTAGTGGTGAGTCTGGGCGTGTTTAAACATGGATTTATTCCGGGTATTAAAACTATCGATAAAGTGGCAGATGATGTATTTGATGAACGCTTAAATATTTCAATAACCGATATTGATAAAGGTCCTGGGAATCTTGATGTTGCCTTTTTAAACTCCAAAGGATTTGGCGGTAACAATGCCACTGCGACGTTATTATCGCCTCACGTTGTCAATACCATGCTCGCTAAGCGATACAGCACTGAAGATATTGCGGCTTATGAGTCTCGCCGTGAACAAGTACGTGAAAAAGCCAAGGCCTATGATCTATCAGCCAGTCAAGGCAACTTTGATACTATTTATCATTTTGGCCAGGATCTTATTCAAGAGGATGACATTCAAATGACCGACCAAGAAATCCGTATTTCCGGATTTGCCAATCCTATCGACTTACGAATGAAAAACCCTTTTGAAGATATGATTTAGAACAAGTAGAAAAATAGAAAAACACAGAAAAAAGTCCGGCTAAATTAGCCGGATTTTTTATAAAAGTGACTTAGGTAAAATAGGCGAATACGGGACGGTGAATCGATGGGCAAGGGTTGCTGACCTTTGGTAGCTGAAACGACTTTGATCTAGTTCTAGGCTTTGCAGCCTAGTTGTTTCCTTTGTTTTTTTGCGAGAAAAATTAGCGAGATACTCATTGTAAGTCATTTTTATTTAGCCATTTATTAGCCCACTTAATCACTGTTTAAAAGAACAAATTGACTATGGAGGATGTTGTCGAGATTATTGTGTTTTCTGCGGGAATAGGGATGTTGGAATATGATGCTTTGTCCTCGAACTCATTCGCCTTTGAAAAAGGTGAATGTTGGTAAGGTGCCGGTTTTTGTTAGTGAGGTTTGTGCTGGGGTGTTTTTCGAAAACGCGACTATTCAGCACTTTGAAAAGCCTTCTGAAAGGCGTGGAGCAACCTTGGCTGCACATCTTGAGAAATTTCATGGCGAACTTCTTGGCTTAGACGAAAGAGTTAACTGCCCTACCTGTACGGACACTGTCATGCTCCGTCGCTTTTATAGCTTGTCTCATGCGGTTAAGATTGATGAATGTCCCGGCTGTGGCGGTATTTGGCTAGATACGGGCGAGTTAGCTAAACTGCAATCACTATTGCTCAATGAGAAAGAGCGTGCCCTACTGCGTGCGCAGCTTATTGAAACACATAGGCCAAGTGAGATATCCGGCTTGCCTCACATTCACGACAACTGGCTGCTTCGCGACAACAAAATCAGCAACCTAATCGACCTTACGTTTTTTCTAACAGGTGATTAGAATCAGCACCATACCTATTCGTTGTGTACCTTCCCAAAAAAGCACAAGCAGCGACAGGTGTTCGATGCGAAATTCCGCTAATGGGGATGAAAGTAAGCTTGGCTTAGGTTTTACGTCTCTGAAGCTGTTTATTTTCTGATAATTTTTCTATCGGGCTCTAAGAAAGTCTTTATCCAGTGCGCCTGAGATATTACGCAGTTCATAATCAATAATTTCGGCAGTGCGAGGGGCGCCTGCACTTTCTGTCATTTCTGCAACAGCAGTGATGATCAGTGCTTCTAGTGCGTCGCTGTGGTTAACCTTTTCTTGGTCCGCTGCAGCTAAAACATCAGCTATACATTGTTTTGCAATACTATATTTACTCATTTTTCTCACCTCGGACAAAACCTGATATCAGATACAACAAAGGCCAGATATGCCGGCCCTTGTTAATTTGTTACTCACGCAATAGGCTTTAGTTAGCTTTTGTTACGTTCATATTCACGTACTTCATTTCGCCCCACCACCATATGATGAACCTCATCTGGGCCATCCGCATAACGTAGGGTACGCTGGCCTGCATACATAGCAGAAAGGGGTGACCATTGTGAAATACCGGTAGCACCATGCATTTGCATAGACTGGTCAATAATTTCGCAGACCCGCTCTGGCACCATCGCTTTGATCATGTGTATCCAAATACGTGCTTCTTGGTTGCCCAAGACATCCATGGCTTTAGCGGCTTTCAGTACCATCATACGCATGGCTTCAATGTCGATACGCATCTTCGAGATGACTTCAACGTTCTTACCCAGTTGATATATTTTTTTACCGAACGCTTCTCTTGAGGTCGAACGCTCAAGCGCCAGTTGCAATGCTTCTTCCGCTTGGCCAATTGAACGCATGCAATGGTGAATACGGCCTGGGCCCAAACGTACTTGAGAAATTTCAAAGCCACGGCCTTCACCTAATAACATATTGGTTTTAGGTACTCGCACGTCTTCAAGTTTAATGTGCATATGTCCGTGAGGTGCATGGTCATGACCAAATACATGCATTGGGCCAACAATCGTTACCCCTGGTGTGTCTAATGGCACGAGTATTTGTGATTGTTGTTTGTGTGCTGGCGCATCTGGGCTGCTTTTAACCATGCAGATCATGATTTTACAACGCGGGTCACCGGCACCTGAAATATAATATTTTTCACCATTTATCACCCAGTCGTCACCATCTTCAACAGCCAAGGTGGAAATGTTTTTTGCGTCAGAAGAGGCAACATTAGGTTCAGTCATGCCAAAACAAGAACGTATTTCACCTCGTAATAGCGGGGCCAGCCATTTTGCCTTTTGCTCAGGTGTGCCTACTCGTTCTAACACTTCCATATTACCTGTGTCAGGTGCTGAACAGTTTAATGTTTCAGACGCCAACGGTGCTTTACCAAGTTCAACGGCAATATAGGCGTAGTCTAAGTTAGACAAACCCTGTCCTGTTTCAGCATCTGGCAAGAAGAAATTCCACAGACCCGCTTCTTTTGCTTTGCTTTTAGCACCTTCAAGCAATTCCATTTGACGGTCAGAATAGCTCCAGCGATCAGCAAGCTTTTCACCAATTGAATAAAATTCTTCTTGGATGGGAATAACATTTTCTTCAATGTGTTTCTTTACCGCGAGATAAAGTGGACGCACGTCCTCAGACATACGTAAATCATTTAAATCTTCAGTCGACATAATTGTTCCTTAAAATTGAGTGAAATCTGACGTGTTTTACTGACGCTTCATGACACAAATATTGAAGGTTAGATTTCAAATAAATCAGTCCAAATATAATATGTAAATGAAGTGTAAATGGCCAATTAAATCGTTACAAGAAACTGAAATTATTGATATTTTTTTAAAATATGTCTTTTTATAGCGCCTTTATAAAAGTGGATTATAGGGGTGTATCACTGTTACTTTTTAAAACGGCATTTTTAGCAAAGTGCGAGCAAACTATGAGCAAATAAAAATTTAGTCACCAGCTGTGCTTTTTAAAAATGAATGACCTCTAACGCAAATTTTACCATGTGGTTTTGTACTTAAAGAGTGTTAACAAGATCCCCTTTTGCTCTTCAATGAAAAGTACTGGGTCTTTAGTTAATTTCCATGGTGAATGTCCAGAAACTAGCCAAGAGTGGATAAATTTAGCGCCAGTGAGTTTTCACCACTCAGGGCACAAATAACAAGCAGATGAGTAAACGTATTTTTATACGTTTATAGCACCAACCTTGCTGACAATGGATGGCCTGTCATATTCAATATCCAGCATGGCTGTGAACACGCGAAGCGTTTTCTTATAGATATGGCGATAGTGATTTCATCTAATTTCTTGACTTACCCTATCAATTGGGAGTATTGTGCGCTCAAGCTTTGAGAGAAAGCTTATTTTTTGAATCCCACGATGTTAGTTATTAAGTAGTACTCTAGTCATATTAGTTTATTTGTAATTCTTCGCGTTATCCTCAGTAAAATAATCATTTTCTTCACATGCTTTATAGCCACAATTTTTTGGCGCATTTTTAATTATTTCTAGGATATCTATTATGTCTAATACAACTACTGGTTCAGTAAAATGGTTTAACGAAGATAAAGGCTTTGGTTTTATCGAGCAAGAATCTGGTCCTGACGTTTTCGCACATTTCAGTGCCATCGTTAGTGAAGGTTTTAAAACTTTGGCTGAAGGCCAACGTGTAGAGTTTACTGTTACTCAAGGTCAAAAAGGCCCACAAGCAGAAAACATCGTCTGTATCTAGACCTTGTTAATCAGCGCAGTTAGATGCTGCGCTATCGTTTCACTCATACACTTTTATGAGTGAAACAAATATTATGTTTATCTCAAGCAATCATTGAATACCCTGTTAAACGAGTTTAATACAAACCTCGTTTTTCTATTTCGGCTCACATTCCGAGTCATCCCGCCTTATGCTTCAACCCGTATTCCTTTTCCTTCATTAAGAATTTTATATCCCTAATTTGAAAATACCCAGTACAAAGCAATCGGCGGCTCAAAGAGAATTTTATTAATTTGAATCAAACCGCACAATTATCCCCCATACAAACTTACGACAACCCTATCCCTGGCCGTGAATTCATTCTGAGTCTTTTTAGTAGTTTAAAAAAGCACTTAAATCGCGAACAAATAGCTGATGCACTCGCATTAAATTCCCCCCAAGAAAAAGAAGCACTCAGAAGACGTTTACGTGCAATGGAACGTGATGGTCAGCTGTCATTTCAGCGCAAAGGCTATCAACTGATTGATCCCGAATCCCTTGTTAGCGGCACCATTAGCATCCACCCTGACGGTTTTGGTTTCGTGACCTATAGCGATTCTGAAAAAGACTTATTTTTGCCTAAAAACCAACTCAACCATGTATTTGATGGCGATGTGGTTCAAGTGCCTATTGAGCCTGGAAAAAATGCCAAACGCGCTTACAGTAATTTACTTAAGGTGCTGCAGCGTAATACCACCCACATCGTGGGCACCCTTGTGCGTGAAGGTGAGCATTACTTTTTAGTGCCTGATGACATTAAGCTTGCGCAAAACATAAACGTTGAACAAAGCACGTTAGAGCAAGCGCAAGTCGGTCAATATGTGAATGCCAGAATTACCCACTACCCTAACTTTCGTCAAAACACGCAAGTTGAAATTGTTGAAGTAATAGGTAATGCAACCGATGCTGGTATAGAAAGTAAATTGGCCCTTCATCGCCACGGTATTTCTGTTCAGTGGGATAAAACCTTACTTGATAAAGCAAATGCCCATGGCTACGTGGTGTCACAAGCAGACAAAGCACAACGCATAGATTATCGCAGCTTACCGTTTGTCACCATTGATGGCGCAGATGCGAAAGACTTTGATGACGCAGTGTATTGTGAAAAAAATCAAGCAGGCGATTGGCGCTTATTGGTAGCAATAGCGGATGTGTCGCATTACGTTTTACCTAATGACGCACTGGATATTGAAGCCCAAGAACGCGCGACGTCTATTTATTTACCTGATCAAGTCGTACCTATGCTACCTGAAACATTGTCCAATGGGCTATGTTCGTTAAATCCACATCAAGACCGTTTGGTGATGGTTTGTGAGATAACCATTAGCGCCAAGGGTGTAGTGACCCAAGCTGATTTTAGCGAAGGCTTGATACAGTCTCATGCACGACTAACATACAATCAAGCAAACGCACTGGTGTTTAAGCCAAATAGTAAGCTTGCCAAAACCGTTTCGGATGCCAACTCTGCAATTGTGCCGCATATTAAAAATTTACATGCTTTGTTTCAGGTGCTGAGTAAGCAGCGTAAACGTCGCGGTGCCATAGAATTTGAAACCCGAGAGCTCGCACTTAAGCTTAATAAACACAAGACCATAACGAGCATTTCACCGGTTAAGCGTAACGACGCCCATCGCATGATAGAAGAATTTATGTTGTGTGCGAATGTCGCCACGGCGCAATTTTTACAACGACATAAAATTCCGAGTTTGTTTAGAGTACACGCTGGACCACAGCAAAAAAAACTCACTGCGTTACGAGCGTTTTTATTTGAAAAGGGCTTAACCCTAGCAGGCGGCGATAATCCAAGATCCCATGACTATAATGATTTACTGAAAAAAGTGAGTCATAGGGCTGATGCGAAACTGATCCAAACCTTATTATTGCGTTCGCAAAGTCAGGCTGAATACTCACCCGTTAATCAAGGACACTTCGGCTTAGCCTATGATGCGTATGCACATTTCTCGTCGCCCATAAGACGTTACCCAGATTTATTAACTCACCGTGCGATACGCGCAAAATTACGCAGCAGTAAACCTGCCAGTGGCTTTAACTGGGTATTACGCCAACTTAAACTCGACAAGTTAGCCAGCAAAACTATAAGTAAAAAGGCTTACCCTTATACGGCACAAGACGTTGAACAGCTAAGTACCCATTGCTCTGGCCAATCGCGCTTGGCCGATACCGTTAGCCGAGAAGTCGAAAGCGCACTGATGTGTAAATATATGCAGCATTTTATAGGTGAGTCGTTTGATGCCGCTATATCGGGTATGAATAACGCTGGTTTCTTCGTGACGTTAGAAAATAGCGGAGCTGAAGGCTTGGTGCCTATTACCAGCTTAAAAGGTGAGGCATTTACATTTGATGGGAGTAAGCAGCAAATGAGTAACCAACAGCACACCTATCATATAGGCGACCACGTAAGCGTCGTTCTAAAAAGTGTTGATTTACGCAGTCGCAAGATGTGTTTTGCAACGACATAAAGGGTACGCATGCACCCTTAATTAACCTCAGTTCTGGATAAGAAATAGATATTCCAAAGGAACTAATAGCTCGTTCCAAGATCCGATCATTCGAGCAAGAGTAATCAGTTCAAAAAGGAACGAGAATGGATAAATTAGTAGAAACCTATT